>Ga0208695_1000139_pt1 | contig 99973 bp, 81 predicted proteins | sample AD_UKC111_MetaG_FD_184449 | JGI IMG/M metagenome (GOLD analysis project Ga0208695, IMG submission 184449) | Active sludge microbial communities of municipal wastewater-treating anaerobic digesters from Hong Kong - AD_UKC111_MetaG (SPAdes)... | ecosystem: Engineered > Bioreactor > Anaerobic >... | reverse complement strand
TATGTGGTCGGACTATACCAAATGGGCTGCTGATAGACGACTTTACATCCGGGGAACTCTTTAAGAAGCTTGTCAGTGATAGCTTTAATATTGAAGTGATATTCTTCAGGATAAAGAGGTGATCCTCGTGGTCCCTCTTCTGCGCTGTCGTTGGTGCCGAGCATTATTGAAAAAACAAGCAGCCGGCTGTTGTCGGTATGAAATTCCTTAACTGCCGGGATGGCTTTTGACAGTTCGCCATCAGGCGTAGGGAGGAAGTTCACAGTCGTATAGCCGCTCTTCCCGCGGTTAAGGAACCTGGCCGACTCCACACCCTGTAAAGTTCGTATATATCTGGTCGCAAAGGCAGGAGGAGCATTTTCATCCGGATTATCAAGCTGAACGCCCTGGGTAATGCTGTTGCCGATATAGACTATGTCGAGATTAAGCGTTGCCTTCTGACCATTTGAAGGGCTAAACAGAAAAAAAGACAATACAGTTAAAAAGAAAGAGGTTGACTTCTTCATGGTTAAATGTCTTTACCTATACAAACCGAAAGATAATGGATTTAGTGCATGATAAAAAATACAATTAATATTGAAGCAGGAAGAAGAATAATTTCCACATTTGGTGATTAATCAAAATCCGTTACAATGCAAAGTGCAGAGAGCATACGAAAGAAAATAGAAATGGAAGAAAGAAAGGAAATCAGAAACGAACCTCCTTCCGGATCAGCAATGATAAAAGTCTCAGACGATTCAAATTCAAATGAGATACTTGTTTTTACGTCGCTTTGTAATGTATACAAAGTTCAGAAGAAAGAACTTACCGACAAGTTCCAGGCGCTTCAGAAAATTGATACTGAACCGGGGGAACGTCCCATATATCTGACGGGTGAAAAGAAATATAAAGGCTTCCTGATCGTGGCATTTGAAAACGGTAAAGTCGGAAAGATATCGATGGACAGCTTCCAGACTGAATATGCAAGGAAGAAACTGAAGAATGCTTTCAATGACGAGTCGCGTCTTATTTTCATTGAACTTATCGAAAATGACATTGATCTTGTTGCCATGAGCAGCATCCGCAAGGTGGTAGTGTTTAATACCTCCCTTATAAATGCTGTGGGAAGCAGGTCCACAAAAGGTGTCCAGGTCATGAAACCGAAGGCCGGCAGCTCGATGATAAAGGTTAAAAGGCTGGAAAACTCAAAACTGGCAGACCCTGAGTATTACCGCAAGGGTGAATCGCTTAATGCCATTGGATTTTATCTGAAACCCGGAGATGAAGTCTGATTCCTTCCCCGGTGGATGCTATTGCTTTGGAGGATATTGACACATAAAATCCAAAGGATGGTCATTAAAATAAACCTGCATTGAAATATACGATATCAAGACTTTAAGATGAAGGGCTGCCATCCGGACAGATTTCAGAAGCAACCAGGCTGCCACTGGAATTTATTAAAAATACAATTTCACATATAACTTAATCTGCAATGTTCATATGTAACTGAAGATATCTTCAATTATCTCCAGTCCTACGTTTCTCCCGGTTCCCGTGTAAATCTGTTTTCCTGATTTATCAAATAACTGAATCTGTAATTCGGAGTCGATGCTTTCCTTTATTCTTCGCGACATCTCTCCGGCCACGGGGGCAGCCAGATCACAAAACGAGTTTTTAAGAACTCTGATATTTAGTTTGTTAGTGTTGTTTCTTAAAGTGATTTCCAATAACTCATTATCATTTCTGATCTCTGAAAAAGATGATCCTTTATAGGTACTGAACAGATAAAACTTTCCATTTATAAACAGAAAAGAGATCAATCCGACAAAATACCTTCCCAGCCATGGGATCTTGGCTATTGAAAGCATGAATGATACATTGTGTCCTTCAAAATTGTTGCTTTGGATCCATATCCATGCTTCCGGGAATGAAGTTCCCCAGTCCTTTTCAATATATCCTTTCCCTCCGTAAAAATCAATGAGCTTTCCGTTAATTGTAATTTCACCTCTCAGATCATGGTTTACAGACACAACCCCATGATTACACTCCATGAAAGGGACAAATGAGTACCATCCCATTATACCGGGAGAAAAAAGAGTCTGAGGATAACTAACCACATTGGCAAAGTCAATTTTGCCAGTCAGATTAGTTTTTTCTGTATTGATATCCAGAGTCATCCCTCTTTCCGTAAATACTGATGACCCGATTTTTATATCAAGATGGTTTGTCCGGTAGCTGAATTGCTCCACCGGATATCTTGCATAGTCAGTATAACCCGCAAAACCATCCATTATCTGGATAAATGCATGTGGATCATTCTTAACAAGTGAAATTCCGGGAATTATTGAACAGGTATAGGAAGGGTCTCTTGTAACCTGTTTAAAATACCAGCCTTCGAAATAATTCTTTTTTTTCAGGTTTCCCTGGAAAACTGACGGTTTATATAAACGCAGGTTCATTTTTACAATTTACACAAATCGTTTAACAATATTCCAGCAAATATTGTTTATATTGAGGTATCTGAAAAACATTAAGAACGTTACCATCTTGTTAATTTCAGGATAAAATTCAGTTTAAACTCGTTTATGAGGGTACTTCTTACCGGGGCTACAGGTTATATCGGACAGAGATTAATTCCTGTCCTGCTCCACAATGGCCATGAGGTCATCTGCTGCGTTCGGGACAAAGCCAGGTTTAACAGCGAAAAATACAAATCCAAAGCATTATCAGTTATTGAGGCTGATTTTTTAAAACCCTCCACTCTTGATCAGATTCCTTATGATATTGATGCTGCCTTTTATCTTATTCACTCGATGTCAGCTTCAAAAGGTGATTTTGAAATAATGGAAGAGGAAACTGCTGTCAGTTTCAGGCAGCATATCCAGCAGACCAGAGCAAGGCAGGTTATTTACCTGAGCGGTATTGTTAATGTGAAAAAGCTTTCAAAGCATCTTGCAAGCCGAAGGAATGTTGAAGAAATCCTCAGATCGGGAACTTATTCACTCACGACCCTGAGGGCCGGAATAATAATAGGATCAGGAAGTGCCTCATTCGAGATAATACGCGACCTGGTTGAGAAGCTTCCCATAATGGTTGCCCCGAAATGGCTCAATACCCGCTCGCAGCCAATAGCAATAAGGAACGTAATTGAATTTTTATCAGGTGTACTTCTCAATGAGAGTACGTTTAATAAAAGTTATGATATCGGAGGGCCTGATATCCTTACATATAAACAAATGCTTCTGTCATTTGCAAAAGTCAGAGGCCTGAAACGCTACATACTGACAGTACCGGTAATGACACCAAAATTATCTTCATACTGGCTCTATTTTATAACCTCTACTTCATATCGTCTTGCCAGGAATCTTGTTGACAGCATGAAAGTCGAAGTGATCTGCAGGGATAATGATCTCAGCGAGTTACTTTCAGTTAATCCGGTAAACTATGAGGATGCCATAAGGGAAGCTTTTGAAAGGATTGAGCTGAACCAGGTCCCTTCAAGCTGGAAAGATGCACTTTCATCACATACATTGAATTCAGGGATTGCCAGATATGCTGAAGTACCGGTTCACGGATGTTATAAAGATTACAGGAAACTGGAAGTTGCCGATGCAGAAAAATCACTTGAAAGAATATGGGGAATTGGTGGGACAACAGGCTGGTATTATGGCAACTGGCTGTGGAGAATACGCGGATTCATTGACAAGCTCTTCGGAGGGGTGGGATTAAGGAGAGGCCGGAAAAATCAGGATGACATTTCTCCGGGAGAATCACTTGATTTCTGGCGGGTGCTTGTTGCCGACAGATGTGAAAGGAGATTGCTGCTTTTTGCTGAGATGAAACTTCCCGGGGAAGCCTGGCTGGAATTCAGAATCGACAGGGAAAACATACTTCACCAGACTGCAACTTTCAGGCCTTTGGGATTATGGGGCCGGTTATACTGGTATAGTGTATTGCCATTCCATTCATTCATTTTCAGGGGATTGATTCAAAGGATTGCAGGGAATGGCTCTTAATGACGTTCTCTTGCCTAATCTTATGAAATATCGACATTAACCATATGCCTTTTTTTACCTGAACAAGCGGGGTACAAAATCTGAAAGATAATCCCTCCAGTTTGCCCAGGTATGACCTCCGCCTGATTCGTTATAATAGTATTTAAAGTTATGCTCATCTAATTTCTTCCGAAGTGTCTGTACTCCTTCAAAACAAAAGTCTTCCTTACCGCAACCGACATAAAAAAGTTTGTTTTTAAGGGTTTGTAATTTTTTATCATAACCCGGGATCAGGATTTTGTTGGATATTATTGCAAATTGGTTATTGAAATGGATTCCCAGGCTAAAGCAACCGACATACTGAAATAATTCCGGAAAAGTAATGTAAGTAATCTGAGTTTGCAGACATCCCATTGATAAACCGGCAATTGCACGGTTTTCACTGTTGGCTGTCACCCTGTAGTGTTTCTCAACATATGGAATTATATCTTTAATAAGGCTGTTTGGATATAATGAAGCATCATCGATGACTGCCTGTTCATTTTCGGCGTTCATTGGTGCCATGTTTTGCTGATTTCCTGACCTAAAAGGCATGTCGGTCATAGCTGCTGTCTGATTTGCATTACCGTTTGGCATGACAACAATCATGGGTCTGGCTTTCCCCAGTGCAATAAGGTTATCAAGAATGTAATTAGCACGACCCAGTATTGTCCAGGCATCTTCATCGCCACCTCCGCCATGAAGCAGATATAAAACAGGATACTTTTCCCTGCTATCTTCATAGCCGGGAGGCGTATAAATGGTCATCCTGCGCGTGATCCCCAGGGAAGGAGAATCAAACCATACCTTCGACAAGGTTCCGTGGGGCACATCATTAACTTCAAACATCTCCGAACCTTTGCCTGGTATAATAAGAATATTGGAGTGTCTGGTTACATCACGCAAAATGATAGGATTTGCCGGATCAATGATACTTACACCGTTTAAGATCATATTGTAATTGTACATCGACGGTTCCAAAGGACCAATAATCACAGACCATACACCCCGTTCATCCCTTGTCATTTTCTTATTTTCCCCCGTACTCATCCAGCTGCCGTTAAGTTCTACAGAGTCGGCACCTGGGGCATAAATGCTGAAAGTAACACTGTTATTTCCGGCTATCTCGGGTGATACAATACGTGGTATACGCGACTGTGGCATATTCTGAGCACTGGTTTTAAGACCGGATATCAACAACATACATAACAGTATGCTGACTGTTTTCCTAATCTTTGAAATATTTGTTTTTGTAATTGTTTTCATTTTCAGTTAAACTTTTAATTGAACAACCTCGGAAGAAAATTATACAATGACATACGCCATACCTGCCATTCATGGACACCTGGAAATGTCTGGAACACGACATTCATCTTGTTCTGTCTTAGAGTATTAACAAATTTATTTGTGGCATCAAGCCTGGGATCCTGCTCCCCCACTGTTATATAAAAGAGCTTAAGGTTTTTATTAATTACAGAATTATTTGTAAGTAATCCGGGGACAGTTTTTTCAGCATCAAAATTGGCTTCGGCAATCCCACCAAAAAGACCAGTGCTAAAGACTCCTATCCAGTCAAATTTGTCCACATTACGTAATCCGATATAAAAGGACTGCCCCCCGCCCATGGACAAACCTGCTATTGCCCTATATTTCTGGTCAGCATAAACCCTGTAGTTCTTTTCAATAACTGGTAAAACATCGGTAAATAATTCATCGGCACCGACCTGCAATGCTTCATTGTTATATCCGCCAGGCATTCCTGCCTCAACATTACCGTTTGTCATCACGATGATCATATGAACGACTTTCCCTTCAGCCAAAAGGTTATCCATAATTATACCTGCAGCACCCTCGTTGTACCATGATGTCTCATTCCCTCCTCCTCCATGACGCAGATACAACACAGGGTACTTCTTGTCAAGTGACTGTTCATACAATGGAGGAACATATACATAAACCTTGCGTAATTTTTTTTGTACTGTTGAATAATATGTCCTTATATGAACGGCACCATGTGGTACATCTTTAAGTTCATCAAACCTTGGAGGATCAGCCGGGATATTTAGAAGATTGAAACCAGGAGCAGTCCCAAGCTGTAATTCCGGGTTCAGGGGATCAAGGATGCGCAGACCGTCAACGATAAGAGCATAAGTATAAATCTTAGGTTTAAGTGGTCCAACAGTTATTGTCCATCTCCCTTTTTCATCCCTTATCATAGGATATTTAACAGTATCACCTTCAAACATCAGCTTCACTTCCTTAACAGTTGGGGCATTGAGGCTGAAAGTCACTGAAAGGTCGGGATTGACCACAGGCGATGTTCTTCCGGCCATTCCTGTCAAACCTGGTTGCCCATAAATACAAAATCCGATTATAAAAGTTGCAAAAAGGAAATATATTCTCTTAAATGCATATTTTAACTTTTTCATAATTGATTATTAATTTAAAGACTTCTACAACTTACTTTAAAAATGGACAAAATCTTTATCGATGCTTGTATCATAAAAAACTTTATAAAATTAAACAACTGACAATAATTATCCGGATGAATATCTGAACAAAATTTCCTTATTAACAGGAACAGCCTGAATCATAAAGTAAAAAGTTCATAATTTCCGCCATAAAGCCTGACCGGTGCTCAAGGACTTATGCTACAGGCACCATCTGTCCTTGCCTTAAGAGGTACTAAAATGCTATATTAAGCATCTTGAAATTTTTTGGAGGAATTTCAGGTCAGATTGGTCTCTTTTCGGATTGTGTAGTTGAGATTGATTTTTTATGAATTATTTTTATATCAAACTCCACTGCTGTCCGGTTAAGAATTCCAGATTGACAACTGGCTCTCATCGGACAAATTGTTAAAGTTAAATTTAGTATTAAAAAGTTCTTTGATAGGTGTCTTCTCAAAAAGAGTTAGACCCATTGTTTGAGCGAAAGTGTAAAGGCTGATTGCCAGGTCCAACTTCTTTTTGGCAATAGCAATTAACAAGTATGTGCAGATTGCTATCCAAATCTGGCAATAAACTGCGTTCGGGCTTGTTCCGTAAAACGCCTTAATGTGAAGATGTTGTTTTATCCATTTAAAGAAGAGCTCGATCTTCCATCTTTCTCGATGAAGCTCTGCGATTGTTAGAGCCGGAAGGTTGAAATCGTTGGTCATAAAGGAGTAAACAACACTCGTTTCAAAGTCTTCATAAACAACCAACCGGAACTCCTCGGGATATATTCTTGAAGACTTGTACCCGGTTAACCTTACGATCTGATCACTGATGATCCCTGCAGTTTTATCGACCTCGGAAAAAGAAATGGCTTCATATTTTATAATGTCCTTTGCTCTTGAAACAAAGAATGCCCGGCATTGGTGAATAAGGGTATATAAACGATTAAAATCAACATATCCTTTATCCATAATGTAGTAGGAACCAGGCTCTACAGGCATTTTGTCCAGAGAGTTAATGTCATGAACTGCACCCTCGGTAATGTCGACAAATATAGGAATGGACCCACGAAGATCCAGCAAGGTATGCATCTTGTCAGCCCCTTTCTGATGATGGAACCTAGCCCATGGCTAAAGACTTAAGCACAGGTCAATTGTGGTACTGTCAAAAGCATAAACCATGTTGTCTATGTCAAGTCGGAAATCTTTATCGTCAAAGTACAGCGGCCTTGCCTTTTTGATCAGAACCTGGGCAAGATCGGTATAAATGCGCCAATCTCTTTTTTCATTGGCATCAGCAAGTGTTGACTTTGAAACCGGTTGTTTAATGCCTGAATGATACAGTTTGTTGGAAAATGCAGTCAAACAGTTCTCTATGTCACGTAGACTCTCACGACCTGTCAGTTGTGCAAAACTCATTACAAGAAAATGCTCAAGGCAAGAAAAACTCCTTACCCTGTGTTCTCCATTGTAATGGTCAACACATTTTTGAAACTCGTGATCTGGCATAAACATCATCAATTGCGCAAAAACTGTTTTTCCTAGGTGCATGATCGCTCAAAATATGGTATGAGCGAAAATATAAATTCAAATCGTAAAAACTTTTGACCCTATTTAAAATATTATATATTAATAATTTACGTTAATTTTAATCGTCCTTAACCGGACACTAGTGATCAAACTCATTAAAATATGAAGTTAACGCATATAATCAGGTTACTGGCCTTCCCAGCTCTTTCTGGACTGGCATTTGCTTCAGGCGGGACTTTTAGTGTTAGTGAAACTGAGGTACATGATAAAGCCATTTCAGATATTGTTATCGCCAAATCTGATCTCGACAAAGCAGGCAAATCAATTCCGGCTTCAGCAATTGGAGAACCTGTCGGTTCAGTGAGTCTTTATCCGCCCAGGTGGGTTGATGCTACAGATAAAACTCCGGCATATGCGGTCGTGGAAGGTTCGATCTTTCCTGCTGATCCTGATGGCTGGCCAATCAACTTCCGGGTTTTATTACCAGCAACCTGGTCACGCCGGTCAATACAATCGGGTGGTGGAGGCATGAATGGGGTGATAACCGTCAGAGAAGGAATAAATCCCATGTTAAACAAAGGTTTCGCAATATATGGTAGCGATTCCGGCCATCAATTATCATCAATGGGTGGACGTGGAACGGCACAGAATAAGCCATTGGCAACAGGACCCGCCACTGGTGATGAATGGGCCTTAAATGATGAAGCAATCCGCAATCTAGGCTTTATGCAGATGAAAAAAACACACGATGCGGTTATGGTAATTATTAAAAGGGTCTATGGGGCACTGCCCCGTTAAATTACTATATCGGTGGTTCACAGGGCGGGCGCGAAGGGCTTGTGGTAGCACAAAGGTATCCTCAAGATTATAACGGTATAATTTCCAACGTGCCAATAGTAAATTTTTCGACACTGATGCTCGCACCCGAACTGGTCAGGATCAGGGAGAAGCTCCTGGCTAACTGGGTAACTCCGGCCAAAATAAACGCCATCAGAGCTGAATTCCTGAGGCAATGTGATAATCTCGATGGCCTGGCTGATGGTATTATCAATAATTATATTGCATCACGTGAAATCTTTGATGTCACCGATGGTGTCGGACCAGATGATCCATGGGCCGCACTCAGGGCATCAGAAGCTGTTGATCCTAACCCGCATGACAATTCTGTTTCAGCCAGACTTCTGGAAGGTCAGATCATAACGCTTGAAATGATTTACAGCTCATATCGGTTCGCCACCCAGCTGGCAAATGGAGTAAAATCCTTTGGAATGTGGCTTCCTAGTATAACCCCCAATGATTTTGGTATGATTACAGGCGAAAGATTTAAAGGACAGGAAGGGGCTGATGAGAATGCCAGGTTACATTCATCACTTGGAACGCTTGGAGTTACAGGATTCCTCATGAGGGATTTAAAAGCAAATCCTCTCGATTATGTGGAAGAAGGTCCCTGGAATAAACGAAGAGAAGAAATCTCTGAATGGCTCGATGCTACAAATCCTGATCTCAGCTCGTTTTACAGGCATGGTGGAAAAATAATAATCACAATAGGTACGATGGACTTTGTTGCTTCTTCAGGTGCCCAGATTGACTACTATCAATCATTAATTGATAAAATGCATCAAAAGAATATTGACAAATTCGCAAGGTTATATGTGGTGCCACAGGGTGGACATAATCTGGCAGGTAAAAGTCATAACATTAACGGTGAAGGGAAAACTGTACCAGTTGTAAATATACCTGCCCCGAATATGAATGACCAGATTGATCTGATAATCTCATGGGTTGAAAAAGGAGAAGCGCCGTTAAAGACACTTGTAACAGATACTAATGGAAGAATCGGAACAAATAGGGATATAAAAGGGTTTCTTCTTTGCTCTTATCCAAATTATCCAAGATATATTGGAGGTCCTTCAGACATGGCATCATCATATTTGAGTACTAAATCAGGAAGATGACACTAAAGTCTTGTTTTACAATGGAATAATTTATTTGTTTTTATAAAAGAAAATCAATATTAAACGGATAATTTTAAAAATTTAGTATAAGATTCTTTTAATCGGACACTATTAAAAGAAAATAGCAAAGTGCTCCAGATAAATATTTGAAAAATACAGTTATTCAATTTTATAGAATGAATTATGAAAAGAAGAAATGTTTTGGTTGCAATTCTTGCTTTTGTTACCACCGGATTTTGCATCGCTCAGTCACCTGAACCGGTTAAAGTTGAGGGAGGCAAATTACAGGGAACCTTTGAGGATGGTTTAACTGTTTATAAAGGCATTCCCTTTGCTGCACCACCTGTAGGAAGCCTTCGATGGCGTGCTCCACAGCCGGCATTAAAATGGGATGGTGTTCGTCAGGCTGATAAGTTTGCTCCAGGTCCTATTCAGGCCCAGAATTTTCCTTTTGGGAAGAGTGAAGATTGCCTTTATTTAAATATCTGGACCCCAGCAAAATCGTCAAAGGAAAAGATACCTGTACTTGTCTGGATCCATGGTGGTGGGTTTAGTGCCGGATCGGCATCTGAAGCTCTTTTTTATGGAGATAAACTTGCAAAGAAGGGTGTTATCCTTGTATGTCTTGCTTATCGCGTTGGTCAGTTAGGATTTCTCGCTCACCCGGAATTAAGTAAAGAAAGCCCCGACAATGTATCTGGAAATTACGGACTCCTTGATATGATAGCCGGTCTGAAATGGATCAAGAAGAACATTGCTTCTTTCGGAGGCGATCCCAATAAAGTGACAATTTTTGGAGAATCTGCCGGCGGAATAGCAGTAAGCATGTTGTGCGCTTCACCACTTGCAAAAGGATTATTTCAGGGTGCAATATCTGAAAGCGGAGGGTCATTCGGACCACCAAGACCAACAACTTTCCCGGGTGAAAATATGAAACGCCTTCATGATGCTGAACTTGCCGGTTTGGAATATGCCAGAAATGCGGGTGTCTCCTCAATCGATGAATTAAGGAAAATACCTGCTGACAAACTTCCGGGCGGACGTGGTCTGGGTATGGCATGGCCTGTCATTGATGGATATGTTATACCTGATGATCAGTACATACTTTATGCAGGAGGAAAATATAACGATACGCCTGTTCTTATCGGTTATAATTCAGATGAAGGTGCGAGCTTTTCACAATTTAAAACCCCTGAGGAATATATATCAAGTGTAAGGACGCGTTATGGAAAATTCGCTGATGACCTGATAAAAGCCTATCCGCCGGGAGAAAAAACAGTTCCAAAAACTGCACGTGACCTGGCCCGTGATGCAGCTTTCGGATGGCACACATGGATATGGGCAAGGCTACAGTCGCAAACCGGAAAATCAAAAGTATTCTATTATTATTTCGACCAGCACCCCGATTATCCTGAAGATTCACCCCGGGCCGGTTATGGTTCTCCTCACGGTACGGAAATTCCGTATGTTTTCCAGCATCTGAATGCATCCAATCCAATGATGGGAAACCGTCAGATCACAAAATCAGATGAGGATATCTCTGAAGCTATGGCAACTTACTGGACCAATTTCGCCAAATACGGGGATCCAAACGGGGAAGGAGTCCCCAAATGGCCAGCATTCAGTGATTCCAATCCTGTTGTAATGTACTTTAACAATAAACCATACATCGGACCTGTGCCAAGTGCTGAATCGCTTAAGGTTCTGGATTCTTATTTTAAATGGCGACGCACACCCGAAGGAGAGGCATGGGCGAAATGACCATCTGCGAAAGGGGTGTTATTTTAACTTTTCCATTAAATTCAGGATACCGTCAATAATACCCCTTTCGGCATAACCGGGTTTTAATCTGGATGATAATACTTCAAATACATTCTGTCCAAAAGAGGCATCATCAGGTATATAACCTGTATTTGCCGATCCATTGGCAATGGTTACCATCATGGTACGGGCATAAGGGGATTCTTTTATAAACTGTGTGGCTATTGGATTGTAAACCTCCCCGTTTACGGTGCCAAGAGCGATATCCCCTATCAACAGAAGACCGATCCTGACTGATACAGAATCTCCATCAACATAAGTCCTTCAAAACCTCCCCTGCCCTGGTTTGTACGTTTACGACCCGGGAAAGTAAGAAGCTGCTGAGCAGCTTTAATGTTTGCTTTAACCGCCGGACGGCTTACGCCTCTCATCACATGTTTAACTTCTTCTCCCAGCATTACTCCCATTGCGTTGTTTATCAATTCCCGTTCTTTCATAAGTCGTTTTACAACAGGGTCGTTCCTGTCAAGTCCAACTCCGCCCGGAGGCATTGAATTACTGATATCCTCACCTCGTTTGGCGTATTCTTTTATTCTTATATCCCGCAAGTCAAAAGTCTGCTGAAAATAAATCGGATTCTGATCACCACAGGCCCCTTCCGACCAGACTGCAACAATTTTATTGTTATAACAATCTTCAATATATCTTGAGGTAGCCTCTGGTACATCTCCGCTTACCATATCGTACTGACCCATTATTACAGCATGCATGGCATAATTGTAGTAAACCGCGATGAGAGATCTGTCCATAATATTAAACCTCAAGAATAAATTATTCAGTCGCTCCAGATAGATTTTAATTCGTATACTTCAAGCTTTTTAAGAACCAACTTCCGGTTTACTGATCTTTGATTTGTATTTGCTGGAATATTGACCTCTACCTTAGGTACCTTTGGTGCATTGAATGCAGTTACATAGTATAATTCCCCATCATTAATAAAGATCTCGAGGATATTTTTATCAATTATTGCTTCAATCTTAAAAATATCAGAACCAGGGACATAATAGACCGGAATTGGTTGTGTAGGTGCTGGGAATGGCCCTGCAGGTTTCTCCGATCCAAGTTTTTGTTCAATTGGTACTTTGGTTTCAAATAACCATTCATTGTCATGTTGTATTTCGTAACCCAAAATGTTCACACTTATTGGGGCATCACCTCTTTCAACTTCAACAATTATATGCAATGGTTTTCCCGGATCTACTTTAATTGATTCACTTCCTCCTGATTGTATCAATTTATCTTTGATCACCTGAAGGTCCTTGTGAAGTGATGATATTTCATTTATTGGAGTTGGACAGAGCCTATATCCTGAGTATGTCTTTTTAAGCTTTAATTCTGTCGGGAATAGTTCGGGTTGGTTAAATGGCATGCCAGGGTTTGTAATGTTCCGGCCCCATCCAATCTGAATCCTTCGTTGGTCAGGTGAATTATTGAATGTCTGCGAAGCGTAAAAATAGCCACCACCATTTTCATATTTTGTAAAATGTTGGTCAATAGAAAACTTCTTCCCATTAAAATCACCAACAATATATCGCCCATGCGCATCATACATTATCCATTTCATCAGGCCATTAACCCCTTCTACCGGGAGCTCAAATAACTCCGGACACTCAAAGAATCCTGAGACCCCTGATTGATAAGTCCAATTTTTGAGATCAGGTGAAGAATAGATGGAATGTTCTCTTAGCGAGACTTCAATCCCTGTGCTAAGCTTCTTCGGATACCCGGACTCCCAGACTACCATTACCCAGTGTTTCCCTGGATCATACCAGAATACCTTGGGATCGCGTCCATTATGTTTTAAGACTGGATTTCCTGAAAAGTCTTCAAATGTTCTTCCATTATCGTAACTCATTTTTAAACATTCTCCTCTTCCAGTACTTGTATAAACGGCAATAAGCGGATCTATGCCGTTTTTCCTGAAACCTGCTGTGTTCTGAGGATCAGAAACTGCGGATCCTGAAAAGGCAGCATCGCCTCTCTGGGTAATATTGTCATTGATAAGTGGAAAGATCGCTTCATTAAGCTGCTTCCAATGTATAAGATCTTTACTCACTGCATGTCCCCAATGCATATTTCCATGATTCCATCCATAGGGATTATGCTGAAAGTACATGTGGTATTCTCCATTATAGTATATTAAACCATTTGGATCATTGATCCATCCTCTTGCGGCTGTAAAGTGTACCTGTGGCCTGCCCTTCTCTTTATATAGGCTATCAAGTCCGGGGAACTTTGAATCTACAAAAACCTGATCAAGAAGTTTTGGATCCAATGGATTGCTTTCCGGCAATTTTGATTGATTTGGCGATGGTTGATTAAAAAATGTCTGAGGAGGAGAATTCTCAACTTCCAATGTGATCTTTCTTCCCTGATAAGGAGACACATCAAAAAATGTCCAAAATGAAGGATTTGCGGTTGCCAGATTAATTGTGAACCTGTCAATAGGCTTTCCATCAACTAATAATGTTGCTCTAAGTAGTTTCGAAGAGCTGCTGATAGGAAGATTCAGATGAGTTTGTCCTTTTTTTATTTTAAACTCTTTTCTGATTTTTGAGTTAGGTGTATCCTGGGCTGATAACACCAACGGGAACCAAGATAGTATAAGTAAAATTCCTACTTTCCCAATTGATCTGATGATTTCTTTTCTTCGTTTCATTGTATGTATTTTATTTTAATAATTTTAGAACAGAAAGTGAGAAATTATTACTTCTAATTTGTTTGAACCTTAGGTGTAACCAAAAAAATGAGGTAACTGACACAAAACAATAGAATAATCAAGGCCCCTGTCTGGCTTTTTAAGGCATCCGAAGCAACACCCATAATAACTGGGATTATTGCTCCTCCTACAATGCCTGTGATCATTAATCCTGAAACCTCATTTTGATTTGTGGGTTTTCTTTTAAGTGCCTGAGTAAACATCACTGGAAAAATATTGGAATTACCCAGACCAAATAAAGCTATGCCAGCATACATTATAATCTTGTCTTTAAAGAACAGAAAAGAGATCCCTAATAAAATCATAATCACACTAACAACAAACACCTTCTTATCACCAAATTTAGCCAGCAGGTAAGATCCCATAAGGCAGCCAGCAGTACGGAAAATAAAATAAAAGCTGGTAGCAAACCCAGCGGTTGCAAGTGTCATTCCGAGATGTTCAATAAGGAGTTTTGGAGCTGTAGTGTTTATGCCTACATCAAGGCCAACATGTGCCATAATACCCAGGAAGAAGAACAAAACATATTTGTCGCCCAATAATGCAAAACAATCTTTAAAAGAGGCCGCTTTGACTATCTTTTGGTCCTCCTCAATTTTTGTCAGCCCAAGATATATTAATGCCACAATGGTTACAACAATAAATCCAGGAAAGAGTATGAACCGCCAATCACCAAATTTTACAGTTCCCCAGGCAGCAAAGATTGGAGCAATAAAAGAAGCAATTGCCTTGACAAACTGTCCAAAAGTAAGTGAGCTTGACATCCTGTTTCCTGTAACAATACTAGCTAATAAGGGATTCAATGATACCTGCATCAATGTATTACCAATGCCAAGAAGTATAAATGTTACCAGCATTGAAGTAAAACTATAGCTAATAATGGGAATAATAAGGGAAGGAATAGTAACAAGTAAACTTAGAAGTACGGTTTTTTTTCTCCCAATTTTATTCATTAATAATCCTGTTGGAACAGCCAGTATAAAAAACCATAAGAAAACCATCATTGGCATAAGATTAGCCAATGTATCATTCAGGCTGAAATCAGCTTTGATATAGTTAGTTGCTATTCCAACAAGGTCGACAAATCCCATCGTGAAGAACGTCAACATAATGGGTAGCAATTTTGACATTAAGAGATTATTTTTCATTTAGTTTAATATTTAAGACTAGTTAGACCAGATTGATTTTAATGGGTAAACTTCAAGATTTTTGACAGTTAAGCTATTACCAAAGAATTTGAAACCATCATTATTGCCCTGCACTGCTTTCCTTTCAAATGAATAAGAAAAAGCGCCGTCATCAATAAAAACTTCAACAGAAGTCTTATCGAGGAGTATATCAGCATAGATTTCCATACTAGTCATCTCTTCAGGTGAATAGAACAATCCGTTTACCAGGGTAAAATTCATATCGTACTTCAGAATTGGCTGTCCGAAAAGTGTAAGTCCAGCTTCTGTAGGATGTGAAAGCTTGAGAGTGGTTTTTATGCGCAGAGATCCATAATTAATATATTTCTGTAACAACTCTGATGCATGCTCTGAATCGAGGTCATTAGATGAATAAACAGTTTCCTGCAGCTGTTCCATTTCCTTAATGGGAACATTAAAAAGTCTGACTCCATCTTTCGTAGTTCTCAGGGTTAGTTCAGTTGGTATAAGCATCATACTTTTAAAAGGCATGTTGGGGTGGGATATCCTGCCCCAGGCTATCTGGATGCGCCTTCCATCTTCTAAAGGAATATTATTAAATGTCTGAGCAGCATATAGAGATCCATTACAATAATAATGTTTGCCTGATTCGGGACGGAATTCTTTACCATCAAATTGCCCTATCATATAAGTTCCTGAGGCGCCATACATTACCCACTTCATGTTTTTTTTGTCACCGTCAACCGGTAATTCAAAAAGCTGTGGACACTCAAAGAAACCAGTAATGTGGCTTTGATACTTCCATTCCTTCAAGTTCGTGGATGAATAAATAGAATTGCCATCCTTTTCGTATAGGACCATAATCCAACAATTGCCTGGTTGATACCAGAATACTGCAGGGTCGCGAAGATCTTTGGTACCCCACTTTGATTTTGAATCTATAACGGGATTGCCTTCATATTTTATAATTGTACGTCCATTATCCAGGCTGTATGCTAGGCATTGTCTTTGATTTGTCGGGCTGTCAACAGTATAAATTGCAACCATAGGAGAAATTCCCTCCCTGCCAAATCCAGAAGTATTTTTATAGTCAATGACTGCAGAACCTGAAAACATCATCCCCATTGTGTCTGGGTACATTGCATCCGGTAATTCTTCCCAATGTACCAGATCACGACTAATTGCATGTCCCCAGCTCATATTCTCCCATTCTCTTTCAAAAGGATTATGTTGATAAAACAAATGGTATTCCCCATCCAGATAAACAAGACCATTCGGATCGTTATTCCAGCCCCTGCGGCTAGTAAAATGGATTTGAGGACGATTTGATTCCTTGTATAAACTATCCTGGCCATTGATAACTTCATCCTGATAAATTTTTGCCAATCCTTTAGGATTCCCGGAATAATATATCTTCAAGGTTTTGCCAATTAGTGAGCTGGCATCATAGAAGACCCAATAATCAGGTTCTGATGCAGATAGGCGTATTGTAAATTCGAGCTCAGTTTTGTCATCAATTACAAACTTCATTTTCCCCCTGTTTTCATCATGGGATACAGGAAGATTGAGATATTTCTTATTAACATCAATTGATATATAAGCTGGCACTGATTCATCTTTACTCTGGTTGACTGAGTTACAAGAAAAGATGACTAAAAGAATCGCAATTATCGAAAAGATTTTTAATTTATTCACAACAGCAATTTTTAAGGGTAATAAATTTTATAACAGATTTATTTTTAACAGTGTTGTTAAGTTAAGTCAACATAAATCAGGCTGCACTACCTAGTCATAGATGTTTTTCATTTGGTAGGCATCAAGGGAAATAAGTTGAGCTTTCTGACCTATAGCACGAATTGACACGCCAGTACTACTCATTAAACCAGGATATACTCTTGCAGCAATACATTGACGGCCATTAACAAATACCTCAACAACACTTTTGTCGATAAATATCCTAAGGGATAGATTCTCTTCAGGTTTAATTACCACTGGTGCAGTCTCAGGAGCTCTGGATAAAACATCCGGGAGAATTGAGGAATATGAAGTTTCAAGAGATATTAAACTGGTACGTGGATTTTGACCAGTACCCCGGAAACCTCTTTCCTTAAAGAAAGCTATGCGGGTAAATTCTTCCCTGTTGGGGGAACGCAAAACATTCAGTTCGATCATTGGGGCATTCTTTGCATCAATCTCTGCCAATATTTCCATTGCATTGCCATTGATATTTTTAAGTACAATTTCCTTATTTGCAGGAAGGTCCATTGCATTAATATGTTGATGTTGGTATCTCAAAGATTCTATATCTCCGGCTGGTTGAATACCAACTTCATCCCATGACTGTAATGTCAGAAGTCGGGGTAAAGTCATTATTTGATTCCATCCTTCTGTTTGCTTTGCAGGATTCATATTAAATATAATAATTACTCCACCCTTCCCATCGGGGGTAGCGGATGGAGCATGTACACCTGCAGGAGAAGCTGCTCCAAAATTGAATTTACCACCAGATGTGACAATAAATTTGTCACGTTCTGTATCATAATCCCCAAGTAAATATTGCCCGCCGCTCATATGGCTAAAGAAAGGAAGTATATATCTGTTCCCGATAGGCCAGAAATATGGGCAGGCCCCATCATCCCCAATTAATGTAAATCTGTCTCCCTCGGTGAATTCATGCAAATATTCCCAATGAATGAGGTCAAGGGAACGGAATAAGAAATTTGCTCTTGTTGCTTTTCCACCAGGTCCTGGAAGGGTACCCCCGGACAAAGAATAGTAAATCGAATCTTTCTTCCAGATACATGGATCAAAGACCCTATATGGGAGAGGAAATCCTGTCTGACTTTTTATAGGAATTACAGCTTTCCCACTTACTTTCTCCCAGTTGAGTAATAATGGATCTTTCGAAATAGCAACCATATTGCCAATTCTTGTACCATGATACATGGCAATAACCTTATCATTATCTACAAAAGCTGCCCCTGAAAAACACTGATATTCCGGATCAGGATAAATTGCATACGGGAGATCCCGCCAATGAATAAGATCCTTACTTATAGCATGCCCCCAATGCTGGCGAGTATCTTCGGGCGGATAAGCCTGGTAAAAAAGATGCCAGTTACCCTGCCAAAAGCATAATCCATTTGGATCATTTAGATTTCCTTCGGGATTTACATAATGGTATAAAGGTCTATATGGATCATTGGATAATGTCTTACGTGATTCGATCAGTCTTAACATTAAGGGATTTGTTTTTAACTGAGCCTCCTGATCCTCAAGTGACGTGGCAAAACTAAACTTCGGTACTTTGGAAACATAATTTTGCTCCTGGACTTGCGCATCAGCAATATTTCCAAGACAAACAAAAAATGCTATAAGCAAAAGACTATATGGCAAATTAGATCGTGGTTTCATGTTCTTTTAAGTTTATAAAACAACTGATAATAATAACCGATAAAATCAAAACAACTAATAAATACTTTTCATCTGCCAGGCCTCAAGAGACTTGAGATCACTCTCTTGTCCATGTGAACAGATTGAAAATCCTACACTATCATCACGACTTGGATAGACCCTGACAGCCAAACATAACTTCCCATTAGCAAATACTTCAACAACACTCTTATCAATAAATATTCTAAGCTTAAGGGATTCATTTTTACTCAAAACAAAGGCACCGGTTTCAGTAGCTCTTGGCTGTACATCAGGATCAAGTGATGCGAAAGAAGATTCAATACTTAATAAGCTTTCCCTTACTTGAGGTATAGGAGCCGGTAAAACAGGATTTTGCTGAGCATTGGATACGCCCTGGACCCTGGCAATTTCTCCATAGCGATAATCACGTCCGGCCCCCATTCCTCTTTCTCTATAGAAGGAAATTTTTGTGTATTCTTGTTTATTGGGAGATCTGAGTACATTAAAGTCAATTACAGGAGAAGTCTTGGGATCGATTTCAAGGTTTATCTCAATTGCATCACCCTTTATATTTTTAAAAACTATTTCCTTATTTGCTGCCAGAGTCATTGGATTTACTTTTTGGTACGATCCCCTTAATGACTCAATATCTCCGGCAGGTTCTTGAGTAATTTCATTGTTTCCAGCAAGGGTCAACTTTCTAGGTAATGAAAAGATCTGGTTCCATTCACCTGTTGGTTTGCCGGGATTCATGTTGAAAATAATAATTACGCCCCCTTTACCATCGGGAGCAGCAGATGGAGCATGAACACCAGATGGTGATGCTGGGCCAAAATTAAATTTGCTACCATGAGTAACAACAAATTTTTGTCTGATTGTATCATAATCACCTAAAAGATATTGCCCTCCGCTCATATGACTAAAGAAAGGCATAATATATCTGTTACCGATTGGCCAGAAATATGGACAGGCATAATCATCATTAATAAGGGTAAACCTATCACCTTCAACAAATTCATGTACATACTGCCAATTAACCAGATCTTTGGATCTGAATAAATAGGATTCTGCTATTTGCCTTCCTCCCGGCCCTTTGGGTGCCCGCCCTGCGGACAAAGCATAATAGATCCCATCTCTTTCCCAGATACATGGATCAAATACACTGTAGGGAAGTGGGAAAAGGGCCTCGCTCCTGAGAGGAATGGCCGCCCTGTCATTAGTTGTTTTCTTCCAATTCAAAAGAAGAGGATCCTCCGATATTGCAACCATATTCCCAACTTCCGTACCATGGTACATAGCTATCACTCTATTCGATTCAGCAATAGTACTCCCTGAAAAAACAGCGCGTTCAGGTCCCGGATAGATTGCATATGGAAGATCTTTCCAATGTATCAGATCTTTACTGTACGCATGACCCCAATGTTGCCGACGATCTTCAGGAGGATACCCCTGATAAAAGAGATGCCAGTTCCCCTGCCAGAAGCATAAACCATTTGGATCATTCAGGGTACTTTCAGGACTAACGAAATGATAAATAGGCCGATATTTATCAGCAGATTGCCTCTGCCGTGATTCAGCAAACCTTAACATCAGTGAATTAGTCTTTAGTTGCTCCAATTGTTCAGTTAAAGTATTTGCATAAACAAATCTTGGCACTTTAGATGTGTAATCTGGTATTTTATCCTGACTTTTAAGTGGCTGAATTGCCAATAAGGATAATGCCAGGCAATTGGCAATCCATATTTTAGACGATATTTTTTTTGATGATTTCATCTTTCTATACTATTATTCGTAAATACTTCTCATCTGCCATGCATCAATTGATTTAATAAATGCATCCTGGCCGATTGATTTCACTGAAAATCCCAGGCTGTCTTCTCTGCCTGGATATACTCTTACCGCAACACATTGTTTCCCATTGACAAAGACCTCCACAACGCTTTTGTCTATGAAAATTCTTAATTCCAAAGGTTCATCTTTTCCGAGGAGAAATGGCGCTGTTTCCGGAGGGCGTAGTCTTACATCCGGAAGGATTGATGAATTTAACGTTTCAATTGATAACAGGCTTTGCTGAACTCTTGAGGTTTGCTGCATATATGATTTGTCCCCCGTTATAGCAACCAAAAGATCTGCAGGCATCATTACAGTTCCGGGAGCAGACAAATAACTCAATCCTTTTGAAAAACCTTTTTCTTTATAAATTACTATTTTCGTATATTCTTGCTTATTGGGAGATCGTAAAACATTAATTTCAATACTTTGAGAGTTCAACATTTCAATTTCTGCATTTATCTCCATTGCATTCCCTTTGATATCATTTATAACGACCTCTTTATTTGCTGATAATTTTTTATTTACGATATGCTTTGCGTCATAATGCAGAATGCTTAGGTCTCCGGCAGGTTCTTGCAGGATAACTTCATTGGAAGATAATGTCAAACGCCGGGGGAGGCTCATTATCTGATTCCAGCCCTCTGTTTGTTTAGCTGGATTCATATTGAAAATAATAATAAGTCCACCCTTCCCATCAGGGGTAGCTGACGGGGCATGAACGCCACCGGGCCCAACAGCGCCATGATTAAATTTCCCTCCCGAAGTAACTATAAACTTATCTTTCACTTTATCATAATCACCCAAAAGGTATTGCCCGCCACTCATATGGCTAAAGAAATTAAGAATATATTTATTCCCGATAGGCCAGAAATAAGGACAAGCTCCATCATCACCGACTAGAGTGAACCTGTCATTTTCCACAAATTCATGCATAAATTCCCAGTTGACAAGATCTTTTGATCGAAAAAGATAATTTGCCCGGGTAGAAAAACTTCCAGGTGTAATAGCTTCTTTGCCTGCCGACAAAGAATAATAAACACTATCCTTTTTCCAGATACAAGGGTCAAATACACTATAGGGTTGCTCAAATCCTGTTTTGCTTACAATTGGGATAACTGCTTTACCTGTTAACTTCTCCCAGTTTAATAATAAAGGATCGGAAGATACTGCTACCATGTTCCCCGCCATTGTCCCATGATACATTGCAACTACCTTATCATCTTCAACATATGTGGAGCCGGAATAAACAGCCCTTTCAGGGTCAGGATAAATTGCGTATGGAAGATCTCTCCAGATTACCAGATCTTTACTTATTGCATGTCCCCAATGTTGTCGTCTGTCTTCAGGAGGATATGCCTGGTAAAATAAATGCCAGTATCCATTCCAATAGCATAATCCATTTGGATCATTTAGATTTCCTTCAGGATTAACATAATGGTAAATTGGCCGATATTTGTCCAGATTAAGCTTTTTTCTGGTCTCAGTCATCCTCTTCAGTAATTCATTTTCTTTAAGTTGTTTTTCTTGTTCCAGGAGCGAATTAGCGAAATTATAGTGTGGAACTTTAGAGGTGTAATTTTGTAAAGACTCTTGACAGTAACCGATATTGGAGATAAAGAGAAAGAGGAGAGAACATGTCAAAAATGTCAGAAGGATTGAAATATTTCTTTTCTCCATTTGGTAAGTATTAAGATTTTTATTTTAGGCCCTTAGTCTTTCATTAGTAATATCAAGTGAACTTTTTTTACAAATAAATTATAGCAAAAAATTCAAGGCAAATTGATTGAAAACGATTATGAAAAAAGATAGTGAGAATAAGGACATATCCCACTATCTTTTTAATCTAACTAACCTTTATTAACATAAACATGATCGAAATGTTACCAACCATTGTTTTGGACGTATTTTCCTTCAACTAATGTAATTTGTTGTTGTGGAATAGGAAGATATTCATCTCTTCCTTTCTGGAATTTAGCATCCTTAAGAAAGGCAAACCTTGTTTTCTCGGTATCGAAATGTTTGTTTAATGTCTCAGCAGCTATCCCCCATCTGACGAGATCAAAAAACCTCGACCCTTCCATTGCAAATTCAAGTCTCCTTTCGAATTGAAGTGCCTTCCTGGCAAAATCCTTATTCCATGTGCAATTGACACCATCTACATAAGATTCAATCTTATAATTGCTAATAGGACTACCATCTGTCATTTTAAGCCAATTTGTACTGTTCTTAGCTCTAGTTCTGATTTCATTTATAAGGGCCAATGCTTCAGATTCCCTATTTAATTCAATAAGAGCTTCCGCTTTCATCAAGAGTACATCATCGTACCTTAAAATGTCAAAATTGCATGCGCTTCCCATAAATGCGGAATACTTCCTGTATGTGGGATCATTATATGGAGCAACTTCCTTCATGGATGAGTAATAACCATATACCTGGGGTGCCCTCCGCCAACTCGATTTCATAACCCAGGCAGGGATATATTTAAACGGATGGGTTGCAATTCCTACTGTATGGTCAAGGCGGGGGTCAACAGAATTGTTCCAGAAATCTTCTGGATTTCGAAGAATAACATTATCAAAAGTATCAAACAAGGGCAACCCATTTTCATCTGTCCGGAATGCATTAACCATATTTTGACTTGGATTATGAAAATCACAACATCCAAATTCGGGTGCCATGTTGTAATTAAGACCGGTTGCCTTATTTATTCTTCCTGGAGCCCCAGTTCCGTCATCATATGAGAACTGAATAGCGAATATTGATTCTGGTCCATTTTCATATGCAGTTAGGAAATTTTTAGCGAAATCATCAGATAGATTATATTTTCCTGAATTAATAACCTGATCGGTCAGAGTAACCACTTGCTGTAATTTTGCTTGATTAATCTTTGTTACATTATTCTGATTATCCTGTTCATATGCCTGATAAAGCCTGACTTTTGCAAGATATGCGGCAGCTGCATATTTATTTGCTCTTCCTTTTTGAGGTTGGACTTCAGGTAGGTTGTCTACACCAAACTGGAAGTCTTCTGCAATTTTGTCCCACAGCTGGTCATTAGTTAGAATATTGTTCGCAATATTCTTTATTTCCTCCCGCGGTGTTAATTCATCAATATATGGTGGATTTTTGAACAGGATTTTAAGCAGAAAATACCAATGGCCTCTTAGAAATCTGCATTCTGCTTCTCTTATCACCTTTTGAGGGTAGTCAGCTTCTGTTACTGCATCAATTCTGCTTAATGCATCATTGGCTCTGCCAATTCCTTCATATATAGCTATCCATGCAAGATTGGGTTTACTTAAATCTGTCCTCATTGTTACAAATTGCTCTAGATAATCAATTTCTCCCTGGTCTCCAACACTACCACCCCCTTTAAAAGCGTCATCAGATCTTACACTACCCCACTGCCACATGTGAGAAATTGCATAAGACCAATCATCGTTTCCTAAGCTTGCATAGGCTGCAGTCAACATATTATCTAAATGTTCAGGTGCATTAAGCATTTCGCTCGTAAGGCTGCCCTTAGGAGAATAATCTAGAAAACTTTCTGAACATGAAAAGGAAAATATTAAAACTACAGCAATTGTGATTATTTTATTTATCTTTTTCATAATTGCGTTTTTAAATAGATTTATAAAGTGATATTAATCCCCAAAGTATAAGTTACTGGTCTTGGATAAACTGTACCAGGAGTCTCAGGATCCTGGCCAGTGAATGCATCATCACCAAAGGCTTTAATTAACAAGAAATTCTCTGCTGCAACATAAACACGTAAAAATCCGACTTTTATCTTTTGTGCAAGGTCAGAAGGTAATGTATAACCCAGAGATGCATTTCTCATCTTGAAATAAGATCCGTTTCGTAACGTATAATTTGAAGATCTTGTTTCTGAATTTCTATTTACCAATGACAACATTGGAATAGTCGAGTTGGGATTTTGTGGAGTCCATGCTTTTAGAACGCGTTTCCCAAAATTCATCCCCTGCCCACTTGCAAAATCGGTTGAACCCAAATTACCATCATTTACTGTCCTGCCAGATACCCCTTGTCCAAATAGTGATAACGTAAAGTTCTTATAAGACAATTCAACGTTTAAACCATATTCAAAATCTGGTAAAGTTGTTCCAAGCCAATCCTGATCATAGGCATCTATTTTCTTATCGTTGTTTAGATCAACCCACCTTAGCCTGCCGATACCCTTTCCCGCCTGTGTTACTCCATTATCAACTTCCTGAGCATTTTGGAAGATCCCATCTGTAATATAACCAAACTGTGATGTAACAGAGCGACCGATAATAGTTTTTTCAACATTCCCAGCATATGATCTTACAACAGATGCAGGAAGGTATGTTATTCTATCATGGAATGATGTAACTGAACCGGTTACATTAAATGAAACGGGACCAACATCCCCTCTGTAGCCTAAGACGATCTCAAATCCTTTGTTTTTCATTGTAGCACCATTGACATATTGATATGATCCTTCACCCATTGCTCCCGGATATGGTGGTCTAGTAAGTATGTCTTTTGTAGTTCGTCCAAAATAATCAAATGATCCAGTTATGCTCTCATTAAAAAATCCAAAATCAATTCCAATATTAATTTCTGAGGTGGATTCCCATTTAAGATTGACATTTGCCAATTGAGTAGCAACATAACCTGATGGTAGATTTCCTGTATTAACCCCTGTTATTGCATATGCAGTACCGATTATTCTGTTGCCTGAAAGAGTACCATAATTTGTTGCATATTTACCAAATCTTGCTTCATCTCCGATTTCTTGATTCCCTACAATACCATATCCAGATCTGAGTTTCAGGTTGGAAATAAACTTCACGTTGGCCATAAAAGCCTCTTTATCTATTCTCCACCCTAAAGTAAATGCTGGAAATAAACCGAATCTATTTTCTTCACCAAATCTGGATGAACCATCGACTCTAAGTGTTGCTGATGCTAAATACCTGTCTGACCACCTGTAATTAATTTTGCCAAAATAGGATAATAGCTGATTTCCAGTCCTTGATCCTGAGATAGACGCAATACCAGTAGCTGCTGAAAACTGTAAATAATCAAGTGACTGGTCTGCAAAACCTTCCTTGTATCCTCTCATCCATGCATAATCATTTGCAATTGCTTCCATACCAACAAGGAAGTCAAAAGAATTCTGTTTAATATCTAATCTATAATTTGCAGTGTTTGACCATGTCCAGTTGAACTTATTCCCTCTTTCAGTTTCCAAGTAATTTACATTACGGCTAAGGAACCCTTCAACCCACTTTCTTTCAATTGCTGTTTTTAGTGAGTTATCATAATCAATTCCAAATCTAGATCTTAGGAGTAAGTTTTTAATAGGTTGTACTTCCAAATATAGGTTGCCAAATAGCAGCAGGTTTTTAACCCTATTGTCCCGGCCAAGATATGCAACATGCAAAGGATTGTTTCGATCTGAAAATCCAGTACCTGTCGGACCTGCAAAATCTCCATTGGCATCATAAACAGGTAACCTCGTTTGCATAAAGTAAGCATTTGATATTACCGTTGTGCTATTGAAATTATCAATTCCAGGTCCATTATGATCACCTCTCAATGGCACTTCTGTAAGGTTTGCTAAATGAAAATCTTCACCAACTTTGATTTTACCATCAAGGAAAGATATTGAACTATTTATTTGAGCATTTATCCTATCAAACCAGTTATATTTAATGACAGATTTATTATGATTTTGACCTAAGGAGATAAGTAGAGAACTTGTTTTTGTACCTCCTGAGATGGTAATATTGTTATTTGTTATCATACCTCTACGAAAAAGTGCATCCTGCCAGTCCGTATCAGTAGCTCTAAGTAGAGGATTTCCTCCCACAAATTCTACAGAATTCACTTTATCCAGGACAGCCACTCCATTGTCAGTGTGCCAGTCATATGTATAACGGGCTGATAATGTGCCTGGATCTGTACCGTCATTAATTGCAGCCTGCCAAAGTGCTCTTCCATATTCTTCTGTATTGCAAACATCCATTCTCCGGGTGAAATACTGAGCTGTTGTGCTTGAACCGAATTCAACTTTGAATCTATCCTTTCCTTTTTTTGTTGTAACAATTATGACTCCGTTGGAAGCTCTGGATCCATAAATTGATGCAGCAGAGGCGTCTTTTAGAATCTGGATCGATTCTATAGAATTTGGATCAAGGTAATTGAATTGATTTGATTCTTTAGAAGGAACACCATCAATTATATACAAAGGAGATGTATTTCCAAGAGTATTTACACCTCTTATAAGTAGATTTCTGGTTCTTCCAGAAGGATCTCCCGATGTTTCAATATATAAACCTGCAATACGCCCTTGTAGCGCTTGCATGGTATTGCTTGTCGGAATCTCTGCAATATCAGATACGTTTACAACGGAAACAGCCCCAGTAAGGTCAACTTTCCTTTGCGTTTGATAGCCAGTGACAACTATCTCTTCAAGTCTACTAATCGATTCTTGCATACTTACCTCAATGTTTCGCGACTCACCGATGACGACTTCTTTAGGCACCATCCCAACAAATGAGATTTGTAAGATAGCTCCTGGGGATATAGAGATGTTAAAACTGCCATCGGGTCCCGTTAAAACACCATTAGTTGTACCTTTTTCAAGTACTGTTGCACCAACAAGGACTTCATTTGTAACTGAGTTTATAACCTTGCCAGTAATAGCGACCTTTTGAGCATATACATTACTGTAACATGTTATGCTCAAAGCAATCAGGAGGCATCTAAGCACCCATCTTTTACTTTTTTTTCTTAATGATTCATGCATTGTAAGTTGATTTAGGGTTTAGTGAACTAATATTAGTTTACTCATTATTAATTATGAGTCGAGTTATTTCATGAATAGAATATTCAGGTGTGCCGCCTTTCTTCGATGCGACAAGCGCACCAGTAGCACAGGCAAAAGTCAATGTATTTACAATGGGTTCTCCTAGGAGATATTTAAAAATAAATCCTGCCAAAAAAGCATCTCCTGCACCAACTGTATCAACAACATTAACTTTATATCCTGGATGCTCAATTAGGTCTCCTTTGATGTTTATCATAGCACCTTTATCTCCTCTTGTAATGCATACTGTCTCAAAGTTGAATTTATCAGCGAACCAACGAGTTAAATCATGCAGTTCAAATGCTTTATGATTCCAACCAGCGATAGTTCTCAATTCATCATCATTTAACTTAGCAATATCGGCAGCATATAATAATTGTTCAACGATTTCTCTATTAATATAAGGTGGCCGAAGATTTACGTCTATAAGTTTTAGTCCGGAGTTTTCTATTAAAGTAAAAATAGTTGAACGAGTAATAGCATGTCTTGATGCAAGTGTCCCATATACAAGGACATGTGAATCTTTACATGTCTGAAGGAGGTCCTCGTTCCCCTCTATTCTGTCCCAGGCAACATTATCTATTATATCAAACTTGGCGTTTTGAGCCGAGTCTATTGTTACTTCGACAGTACTTGTAGGTAGTTGAGAATCAGTCTGAACGAGGTCGAGGTCCATACCATTATTCCTTAAGAAATTCTTTAATGATTCGCCCAATTTGTCGTTACCGACCTTACCTGCAAATTTTGCATCAAGTCCTAACTTTTTTAAGTGAAGGGCAACATTCATTGGTGCACCTCCTGCTACCGCGCCCGATGGAAGCAAATCCCATAGCATTTCTCCCACACAAAGAACTTTTATATTATGTAAATTATCTTTCACTATTGGTTTTTGATTTTAAATTTAGGCTTATGCGACTGAATTGTCAGGAGAAAATTCAATCAAATTAGGGTGAAAAAATGATAAAAGAAAGAATCAGATTTCTCTTGAAACCCCCAGGATTTTATACCCTATGTTCAAGAATTTCAACTGTTTATTTGAGGCGTTTTGATTAATTGGGTTCGTTCTTGCTAGTTCGATCCAATTTTATATTACCAATGTAAGGTCATTATTTTAAATCTGTTTTAACACATCCTTACATTATCTTTGTGAAAGTTTTATAATGATTGAGGAGAAAATAAAAGCAAATGAAATCAATATTATTTTTGGCAGTATTAGTTTTGGTCGACACAAACATCGATTTCCCTCAAAAGGCTGACAAAAAGATTGTTATAGGGTTTTCCCAATGTACAATGGTAGATGCATGGAGAAAGGAAATGGTGGAGGAAATGAGAAGGGAGATTATTTTTCACCGCGAATTTGAAATTGATTTGATCATAAAAGATGCCAATGATAACAATATAAAACAGATTAAAGATATTTATGATTTAGTAAATAATAAAATAGATATTTTAATTGTATCACCTAATGAGGCGGATCAACTTACACCGGTTGTTGAAGAGATTTATAAAAAAGGTATTCCTGTCATAGTAATTGATCGTAAAATAAACTCCTCCCTTTATTCAGCATTTATTGGAGCGGATAATTTGGCTATTGGTAAGGAAGCAGGGTATTTTGCCGACGAACTATTGCATGGTAAAGGTAAAATACTTGAAATTTCAGGGTTAAAAGGATCGACCCCCGCCATTGAAAGATCAAAAGGATTCCATGAGGTGCTAAGCACCAAACCTGGAATATCTGTAGTCAAAACTCTAGAAGGCTCTTGGCTTGAGGAAAAAACATTAAGCATTACAGATAGTTTGTTCAGGACTTTTAGAGATTTTGATTTGATTTTTGCTCACAATGACTTTATGGCTAGTGCGGCTTCAAAATCAGCCTTGAAATACAACATAAAACCTTATATTATTGGCATTGATGGAATGAATGTACCTGATGGTGGTGTTGATTTGGTGCTAAAAGGCTTAATTGACGGTACTATATATTATCCGACTGGAGGAGGGATGGCTATTCAACAGGCTCTTGCAATATATACTAAGAGCAAGTTTGATAAAAATAAAACTCTGAATACCTTTCGAATTGACAAGAGTAACGCCAGGACAATATGGTTACAGGGCCAACAGATACAAGCCCAAATTCTAAATATTGACAAGCTGAATGAACAGTTAAACAGTATGTCATCATTATTGACAAAAAGAAATACTTTACTACTTCTTGGTCTGTTATTAATCGTGTTGTTAATTGCAGGCGTCATTGCGATCTTTATCTCCCTTAGGAATAAGAACAGAATGAATAGATTATTAGATGAGAAAAACAGGACAATTAATAATCAAAACAAAATAATAACCAAACAAAGAGATGATTCAATAAATTTATTAATTGTTGCAGAAGAAGCTAAGGAAAACAAACTCAGATTATTTACAGACTTATCTCATGAATTTAGAACAATTGTAACGTTAATTACAAATCCTATAAACGATCTACTAAGAACTATTAACGATGATTCAGCCAAGAGTAAACTCAGAGTGCTTCAACGAAGTTCAGAGAGATTATCCCGTCTTACCGATGGGATTTTGAAGTTCCGAAATATAGATGAGAATAAATATAAATTAGTTTTTATTAAAGGTAACCTGTCCTTATTTACAAAAAATATAATTGAAGCATTTCACGAGCAAGCAAAGGAACGGGGAATCAAGCTAATTGTCACCATACCCAAGGATATTTATGCTGAATATGATGCTGGAGTCATTGAGAAGGTACTCTATAATCTACTTTCAAACGCTATTAAATATAATGTTGATTCAGGATCAGTTTATATAACAATGAAAGTGTTAGATTTCAAGATTCTGATCGATATTTCAGATACAGGTATAGGAATACCAACTAATGATCTGCCTTTTATTTTTAATAGATTTTATAAAACCAATAATAACAATTCTATTATTAATAGGGATAAGATTGGTATTGGATTAGCCTTGACAAAAGAATTATTGAATCTTCATGGAGGTCAGATTTCTGTTTCAAGCATTGAAAACAAAGGAACTACATTTAGCATTATAATTCCACAATATCATCAAATTACTGACAATTTGAATAAGTCAGAAAATTCAAACCTTAATGGATATGATGATAAAACCAAACCTGAAATAGATTATAAAAAAAGTGTGCTAATTGTAGAAGACAATCCTGATCTTTTAATTGTAATTGCAGACATCCTATGCAAATACTATAGAGTGCATACTGCAAGCAATGGAAGAGAAGGCTTAGATCTTACTTTAAAGAAACACCCTAACCTAATTATCAGTGATATTTTAATGCCAATTATGGATGGTATGCAAATGTGCATAGAAATTAAGAAAAATCTGGCAACTTGTCATATACCTATTATATTACTTACCGCTATTGATTCACAAGAAAATATTATTAAAGGCTTCGAAATTGGAGCTGATGCTTATATAACAAAACCATTTAATGAAACCTTATTATTATCCAATATTAAAAATCTGATTGAAAGCAGAGATAATTTAAAGAAATTTTTTTGCCCGTCACCTTTCTTTAGAAATCTTCTTGAAAAAGATAATAACCAGAATGAGGATTTTTTGAGGAAATGCCTGAATAATATATACGAAAATCTCGATAATGAAGATTATTCAATGTCTAACTTGTCCGAGAAAATGAATATGTCAAGATCAACTCTTTACAGAAAGATAAAGGAGGTATCTTCAATTAAACCAGTTGATTTTCTTAAAAAGGCTAAATTGAATTATGCTGCAAGATTGCTTACCAAAGGAAATATTTATAACATTAATGAGGTCTCCTGGAGATGTGGTTTTAATGATTCAAAGTATTTTAGTAGGTGTTTTGCACAGGAATTCGGAGTAAATCCGAGTCAATATTATAAAGACTGGCTTAAGACTAACAATATTTAAGTGAACTGTTCAGATTCAGCCATCATCCATACTATTTTGATCATATCAGTCTGCGATTACCTTCATCTGCATAAAACCGGAAACAAGCCCTGCAAAAAGGGTCAAAATGCTTATTATCAGCCAACACCATGTTCCCCCCATCCAGGAGTTATTACTTCACCTCCATTTCCGGCGAATATTGTCCATGCCCTGTAACCTCTTTTTGTGCACAGACTTCATAATAGAAAATAAATACTCCAACCAACATACCACTTGCACCAATAATTGTTAACCACCTCAACACAATCCATGGCGATAAAGGCATTAGCTGCGACATTGCAAGTGTTTTATTTACATAAGGCATGGCAAGAGGGAATATTCCTCCCAGTCCCATGATTGTAACGACCAGCATTTGCAGAAGACACTAAAACACGAACCCGCCTATATTCTTTTTTCCTTCCAGGGCCAGCAACGGGCCGTGAAAAATGATCCATGCGGTCAGCAGGGGAATCCAAAGGATAAATAGAAGTTGTTGATTCTGAATTATACCTCCCGATAATGCTTTCATTATAAGGATTACCTGTAAAACCAGGAATAGAAAAACAACAGGGACAAGGTTTCCGGTTGTTTCGATAAGAGCCTCCTTCCATGATTGTGCTTTAACCGATCCCAGAGTAAGCAGTCTCATAATCAGGTCAAAAGGACCAAGAACAATAATCGCAGGAATCCAGAATCTTAATCCTTTTTTACCATGGGGTAAAATGGACAGAAAAACCAGGCTGATAATTATCATTATTGCCCATGATTTACCAACAAAATTAATTACCCTGATTGTCTTTGTTAACTACCTGTATCGGTTTGCGGCCTCATTCTGAACATGATCTGTGAAAAGTCTGCTTATGGTCCTGGAGTCCTGGGGTTTACCAGTTCATTCTTTACATCAAGAGATTCTAACTTGCCGATCATTTGCCCTAGCAGTTGAGAGGCCTTATCATATCGCCAGCACGGATAATCAAAACCATTTGCAGGATTGGCTACATTGAAATTTGAGGACACAAGGAATCCATCTCCATTCTTTTTCCTTGTAAATACCATTTCCCCGTCTTTCCCCGCACTGACAATTACTGCATCTCCCGTTTTATCTGCAAAATGCAGCTTATCGTGCATATACGGAAAACGCCGATGCATATTAATCCAGTCAATAACTTCCTTCACAGTTGAACATTCATACATTATCTGCATCCGTAATTGTGATAATACTGATCATCAAAGGGGGCTCTTTCGGTATGAGGATTCACTTCAAAGGATAGCAATCCAATCGAATCAAATGCCAATCCCTTTTCATTAATACCCCCTGCGGATTATCGGGCGTGCCAATCCATATAACTCCGTATTTTGAAGAGTCACCACATTCAACCCAATAATAGCTGTCAGGATTGATATAGTCATCATTGCCTCCGAAATAAACTCTGTCTCCTTTAACAGCTGTAATAACTGTGCATCCGTATGGGATTTTCATACTTTTAGTTGCACGAATATCAATATGTATTTGCCCGCATATGGCTTCTTCGGTATCAGTATTCTGTGGAGATTGTAACAGGCAGACAAAATTTGTGGCAACTCAAAACAGAATCTTTTTCATTTTATTGATAGTTTTTCAGAAATTTTTTCAAATATTTATTCACCCGCCATTTGAATCAGGACATTTCTACTAATTTCCTAAAACTCCTGGATATTAACCAGATATAATTGACAATAAGTATTTCAGACTCTACCTGGTGTATGTTTAAGGTAACCGCTGACTGGCGGGTCCTACAATGAAAGGCAATACAAATTGAAAAAAACCTGATCATAAAAGGACTCTTACCGGCTAATTGGAATTGGTCCAGGTATATGCATGAGGCCAGGAAGAAGTATTGGTTGATATGGATGTATGGCATGCCCTGCAGCCTATACTTCTTTCAGGATTTGTCCCGCCATGAACTTCGGCAAAATCACCTGTTGCACCTTCTCCTCTTGAATCATTGTGGCAGTAACCGCAACTTCCGATTGTCTTTATTTTTTTTGGGCTCTGGTATTGCGAAGGCTGGTAATTGTCGGAATTCTCACGTGAAGGGAACATGGCATGGGGGCTTCCATGACATGCCGAGCAGTACATGTTTCCATGACCTTTAGAATTCCTGTACAAAGCTGATCCTGTATTTATGCCTGAAATATCTGTCGAATGACATTTGGTACATGCCGGTTCCGACGCCCAGGGTATTCTCCCGGCGGTGATAGAGCTGGCAATTGTCGCCAGGTCGCCGTGGCATGTGATACAGTTTCCGTCAGCAGCATCACTATTGTTATGTTCCAGACTCCTGTTGCATTTTGTACCTGAACCCGGATGGCAGTCATAGCAGGTTGCATTTTTTGAAGCATGATACCCATGGATTGCTTTTGACAGAAACATCTGCGGACCTGTTGTTATGCCCAGGGCAGGACTTGGATGGCAGCTGGCACATAAAACAGGTTTATTATTGGTTAATGATGTCCCTTCAGCGGCATCATGTTTTGAAAGGACATCATCAAAAGCAGTAGCAGCTGTACCATGACATTTGGCACAGTTGATCTCATCTGATGTCGGCACAGTTGCCCTTGTTGTTGCAAGTGTTGTTCCGCTGCCATTTTTGACAGTGACCTCTGCAACCTGATATGGACTCCAGGTACTGTTATCATCCACAGGTACCACAGGGATCCCTTCTGCAATGAAAAAGTTATCGGTTGCCTTCATGTTGCCGGTAAGTCCATTCCCCTTAAGTCCTATATCATGGGCAAGCGTTGTTCCAAACAATTTCCGTGCATTATCCCAAAACCCTCCATAAGACCGTTTTGAATAGGACGACGTGTTGTTGATAAGCCTGTATGATACTGTTATACCAGCTGTCACCACCTGGGGTGGACTTCCTCTTTTAATAACCTGAACCATAAGGTTATTATAAGGGGGCAGGATAACAGCTTTATCATATGTCGGATTAAGACAATGCATTCCAAGGTCATTCCATGCAAAAACCGAAAAATCGCCAGTTACGGTAACTGTATTGGATGGATCAACACCTCCTGTATCACCCCCGCTCTTGGAGCATGAAAGAAGCTGAGGTACAAGGATAATCAGCCCTGAAAATATTAATAACTTTATGTTTTTCATTGTTCGTGGTGTAATTAATTTACATTAAATTTAAGAATAAAAAGGATTGCAATCCTAAAAAATAAACTATTTAAAAGATCTTGTTGGACTGGCTTTACCTTTCGGCCTGCGACCCGGGCAACATTAATAATTGTCGAACAGACAATATTATCTCATGGGACATCAGATAAACCTTAAAAGTTTTTTCTATACGCATATAAACAAGAATATTAAAGCATGGACCAGAATATACATTCTTTTTGGAGCATTGCTGTTGCCGATCTCTGTAAAATGCTCAATATAAAGGGGGACGGACTTTCCTCTACTGAAGCAGAAAACAGGCTTGCGAACTTTGGGGCAAACCGGCTGAAACCTCCTAAGAGGTCAGATATCCTTACACTCCTTATAAATCAGTTTAAAAGCCCGATAATCCTGATCCTTCTGTTTGCCACGGGATTATCGTTCTTCCTGCATGATCCTGCTGATGCTGCAATCGTTCTTACAATTGTAATTATAAGCGGGCTTCTGGGTTTCTGGCAGGAATACACTGCTTCTGATGCAATAAAAAAACTGCTTGCAGTGGTTCAGATCAAAGCCACAGTCATCCGCGACGGGAAGCAACAGGATGTACATTCCGAAGACATAGTACCAGGAGATATTGTAATATTGAGTGCAGGAGACGTAGTTCCCGGGGATTGCCGCATATTGGAATCGAAAGATGTCTTTGCTGACGAATCGATGCTTACAGGCGAAACCTTCCCTATTGAAAAATCAGTGTCTGTTTTGCCTGAAGATACTCTTTTGGCACAGCGAACAAATACTTTGTGGATGGGGACGCATATTGTAAGCGGTAATTCGAAGGCACTGGTTGTTCATACAGGCAGTGCAACAGAATTTGGCAAAGTATCTGAGCGACTTAAGCTGAAGCCCCAGGAAACTGACTTTGAACACGGAATACGAAAATTCGGTTATTTTCTTGCGGAAGTCACCATGATTCTTGTGATAATAATTTTTGCAATCAATGTTTATCTGAATCGTCCTGTTATGGATTCATTTTTGTTCTCCCTGGCGCTTGCCGTGGGTTTGACTCCGCAGTTATTACCTGCGATAATAAGCATTAACCTGTCGCATGGAGCAAAGAAAATGGCACAAAAGAAGGTTATTGTAAAAAGACTTGCCTCGATTGAAAACTTCGGCAGCATGAATATCCTTTGTTCAGATAAGACAGGTACATTGACCGAGGGAATCGTTAAGGTTCATTCAATAGTTGACTCTGATGGTGCTTCAAGCGAAAAGGTATTTCTTTATGCATATTTAAATGCTTTTTACGAGACAGGCTTTTCAAACCCAATTGATGAAGCCATACGTAATTTCAGACCGGTGGATCTGACCGGCTTTGAAAAACATGATGAGATCCCGTATGATTTTATCCGTAAACGATTAAGCATAGTAATTTCACATGGAGATGAATGCCTGTTGATTACAAAGGGAGCTCTGTCCAACATTCTTGAAGTATGTACAACTGTCGAAACCGGAAATGGGGAGTCTGTTGAACTTGATTCAGCAATTGAAAAGATTCAGGCCCTTTATTCGGAATACAGCGGTAATGGTTTTCGCACACTTGGTATTGCCTGTAAGAGTCTTTCAAATATGGCCGGTCCAGGTCAGAAAGACAAAATTGCGATAGACAAGGATTCCGAATCAGCCATGACCTTTATGGGACTTATTGTTCTTGAAGATCCGCCGAAGCCAATGATAATTGAAACAATTGAAAGGCTGAAGGGATTTGGGGTTTCTTTAAAAGTCATTACAGGTGATAACAGACTGGTAGCTTCAACCTTAAGTAAGAAAATAGGTTTGTCTGACAGCACAATAATTACCGGGCAGGAACTTCGCAAAACAGGTGATGATGCGCTGCTAAGGCGCGTTTCAGAGGCAGATATTTTTGCTGAAATAGAGCCTAACCAGAAAGAGAGGATAATTATTGCCCTCAGGAAAGCCGGAAATGTTGTCGGATATATAGGTGACGGCATAAATGACGCCTCGGCCCTTCATGCGGCTGATGTTGGTATTTCAGTCGACAGTGGCGCTGATGTCGCAAAAGATGCTTCTGATATTGTATTGCTGGAAAAGGATCTGAGCGTTCTGGTGGATGGAGTCGGGGAAGGCAGAAGGACCTTTGCAAATACCTTGAAATATATTTTCATGGCTACAAGCGCTAATTTCGGAAATATGTTCAGCATGGCAGGGGTATCTCTTATCCTTCCTTTTCTCCCATTATTGCCCAAACAGATCCTTCTTACAAATCTCATGACCGACTTCCCAGAAATGACAATTGCAACTGATAATGTCGACAGAGAAATGGTCAACAGCCCAAGAAGGTGGGATATTAAGGCAATCCGGAAATTTATGGTCACTTTCGGACTAATAAGCTCAGTTTTCGATTATCTTACTTTCGGATTGCTTTTACTCGTTCTCCAGGCAGGTGAAAGCCAGTTCAGGACAGGCTGGTTTATCGAGTCAGTAGTATCGGCTTCATTAATTGTTCTTGTGATCCGGAGCAGGAGATCATTTTACAAGAGTAAGCCGGGAAAATATCTTCTTATGGCAACACTGACAATTGTTGCCGTAATTTTGATACTTCCGCTTACCCCGGCAGGCAAAATCTTCGAATTTGTAACCCTCCCTTTTAAAACATACCTCTTGCTGTTACTGATTGTGGCATTTTATATTATAACTGCGGAAATTATGAAGAGGATATTCTACAAAAGAGTAAGGATATGAGTTTTTTTCGAATTTTCCAGACAAAAACGACAGACTTGAAATACTTAAATCAGTATTTCATGACATAATCTTATATAAAATACATTGAAGATCTCTTCCATAGTTGCCTGTTTGTGAACATTGATCAGACATACTGATTATCTGCCTGATCTTATGGAAACGCTGGGATCAATAAAAGACCTTGACACCAGGTCTGAGGAAGATAATGTTTCAGACCGGAGTTTACAACCTGTCATGGGCTGAAATACTTAAGATACCGGATGTTTTATGCAGAAGACAATATTTCAGTCCTTTGTTTAAAGGTTCCAGTTTCAATTTGTTTGAATTTTATTGAAGAACCTTCGGATTAGCAGGCCTGTATCAAACAAAATGAAGGTCAGGAGAACCAACTATTTATTTACGATCGATCCCTATATCAAGCATTGATTCAGGATCTTCAAACGGCTCAAGATGGGTAAACACTGTTGTCTGCGAACCTGGGAAAAGCAGACGCAGGTCATTTTCTATCTGCTCTGAAAGATTATGTCCCTGCCGGATGCTGAATTTACCAGGCATCAAAAGCTGAACAGAAATAAATTTTCTCCTGCCGGCCTGTCTTGTCATGAGTGAATGAAACCTAATGCCGCGATTTTTGAATTTTTCAAGGGCTTCGATAATCAGGTCTTCCTCCTCCTTTGGCAAAGCAGAATCAAGTAATCCTTCTGCTGATCTCTTCATAAGCTTATAACCTGTCAGGATAATATTAAGTGCAACCAGTATTGCCACAACACCGTCAAGGACTAACCATCCTGTCAATTTCACAACTGCTATACCTGCAAGCACTCCTGCTGAGGTCCAGACATCTGTCATAAGGTGTTTCCCGTCGGCTTCAAGGGTTATTGATTTATGTTTTCTGCCGTTTCTTACCAGAATAATGGATACCGCCAGGTTTATCAGTGAAGCTCCGACCGCTATCAGTAATCCTGCCCCGACATTTTCCAGCGGTTTTGGATTAATGATCCTTGGAACTGCCGACCAGATAATGCTCGCAGCTGCCAGTACTATAAGTCCTCCTTCGATTGCACTTGAAAAATACTCGGCCTTTGTGTGACCAAATTCGTGTTTCGCATCAGGCGGTTTCTCGGCCAGGGTCAACAGGACCAGCGCTACAATAGCAGCAACAAGGTTAACACACGATTCCAGGCCATCTGAAAGCAATCCGACGGAGCCGGTAAGGAAATATGATCCGAGCTTCAGTGAGATAGTCAGTATTGCCGCTATTATGGAAAGATAGATATATTTCCTTAGCGAACCTGTTTTCATAAATATAGCTTTTTCAATGATTTTCAATTTATAAAAATAATAAAAACCATGGTTCTAAAGAGGTATTTCAATGGCTCCTTCTTCATTTCGGGAATTTTATCATCCTGCAATCCTTTTTCAAAAATGGCAGAAACCAGTTTATAATTGGGCCCCGATTGTCCAGATCCTGGCCCTGAAAACCATATGTGTTAAGTGCCGAATCTCTTTATATTGAATTAACCTGCAAATGCCCTAAGAATTAATTGATTAGTTTTTCATTGAATTTTTGGTATCTTTACAGTCAGATCCAGCTTAAAGATCCTGAGCATTTATTCTGATCATTCATCCGGTTAGTCAATCTTTGGATGTAACATTTTTATCTGCTGGCAGTTGCACTATTCAATACCAATACAAAATTAAAATATGGGAAGATCTCAGGAAACGTTGGGCAAAAAAGAAGTAAGAACCAAGAAAGAGAAAAAGAGGAAAGAAAAGGAGAAAAAACGGGCACAGAAAAAAACTGAAGGAAGAAAAACCAGTTTTGAAGACATGATAGCTTATGTGGATGAATTTGGAAAAATAAGCTCAACACCTCCCGATCCCGATAAAAAAACAACTGTTTCTGCTGAAAGCATCGATCTGGATATGGCTAAAAACAGGCCAGCAAGAGATGAAAATCCTGAAAAAAAGGGTATTGTTACTTTTTACAATGCATCGAAAGGCTTTGGTTTTATACGGGATCTTGAATCAGATCAGAAGGTGTTCGTACACGCCAATAATTTGCTTGAACCTGTAAAGGAGGACAATATTGTTATCTTTGAAACAGGCAGAGGCCCCAAAGGGCTTACTGCACTAAAAGTCAGACTTTTCAGAGAATAGGAAGATCATTATTTAATCCTCTTTGAAGCAATCCTGAATAAGTATTTGTTTTTTGCTTCCTCTATATCTGCATCAACTGCAACATAAATTTTCGTCCTGTGATCAATAACAACCTCCTTCAACTTTGAGAGATCAGGTGATTTAAAGACATTTTGTTTTTTCTCGAACATAATTTTTTTATTTTTTAAAAAAGAGGCTGTATCAAAAGAGCCATTTCTGATTTTCTTTCGTTTGTTCCTGCTTCCTTACTATGTTCCCCAGTATCCGGGGCAAAATCTGACGCAGGCACTGAAAGAACTTTTGATACAACCTCTAAAAGTTTAAATAGTTTTAATCGGTAAACTATGCCAGTTTAACATTTACTGCATTTAATCCTTTTTTACCCATTTCCAGATCAAAAGTAACCTCATCATTTTCCCTGATGCTGTCCTTCAATCCCGATGAATGCACAAAATAATCTTTCTGTGTATTCTCTTCCTTGATAAATCCGAATCCTTTTGATTCATTAAAAAACTTAACTGTTCCTTTACTCATAATATGTTTTTATAAAATTTGGCACAAGATAGACTTTAATATTGGTTTATTAAGTTTATTTTCAATAAATTAATAATATTCGTCAAATATATGTTCCGGGTAAGGCCTGTTGCCTCCGCGGATGAAGGCAGCAATTTGTCGCAGTTTTTCAATTATGGCTGCTGGTATCTGCTGATTACCAGCAAATTAACTACATTACGGCCGCTGTGACTACTTTAACAACTTTCGCTAATAGTTTTATAATCAGGATATTTTGTTTATCTTTACACCTTTAATAACAAGGTGATTCCCCGACAGCGCTTTCACGCATTTTTGTCCAGTCTGCTAATAAGTACACTTCAACCGGATCAGAAAACCAATCGCCCCCGGAACCTCACCAGCAAAAAGTTCTAAAATACAATATGAAAAGAATGAAAGCACTAAGTATAGGCAATCTGAGTATTCCTGTTCCTGTGATACAGGGGGGAATGGGAGTGGGTATTTCTTTATCAGGCCTTGCAGCCGCAGTGGCAAACGAAGGAGGCGCAGGAATCATATCAAGTGCAGGGCTTGGTCTTCTGTACAGAGATTTTTCCGAGAACTACCTTGAAGCCAGCATTCATGGTCTGAAAGCGGAGATACGCAAAGCAAGAGAAAAAACACGTGGAGTGATTGGAGTCAATGTCATGGTTGCAATGACAAATTTTGTGGATATGATAAAGACTTCAATCTCCGAGAAGGTTGATATGATAATTGCAGGAGCCGGCCTTCCGCTTGATCTGCCTTCCTTTTTAACAAAAGGCAGCAATACAAAGCTCGTACCCATTGTCTCATCGGCAAGAGCAGCCAGGATAATTTGCGAAAAATGGAAGGCAAACTACGATTACCTTCCTGACGCTGTTATTGTTGAAGGGCCGAAGGCAGGCGGACATCTGGGGTTTAAAGAGGAACAAATCGGGGATGAAAATTATTCCCTTGAAAAACTTGTTCCGGAAATAGTTGTCGAGTTGAAAAATTTTGAGGAAAAATATAATAAGCCGATCCCGCTGATCGCAGCCGGTGGCATCTACACAGGACAGGATATCGACGAAATTATGAAACTGGGGGCATCCGGAGTGCAGATGGGAACACGGTTCGTAACAACAAATGAATGTGATGCTTCATCAGGTTTTAAACAGGCTTACATAGGCGCCCGGGAAAATGATATTGAAATAATAAAAAGTCCTGTAGGGATGCCGGGAAGAGCTATTTTTTCAAGCTTTATACAAAAGGTGAAAGATGGCAAAAAACAACCGAAAAAATGCCCGTTCAAGTGTATAAAGACTTGCGATATTGATAAAAGCCCTTATTGCATTATAGTTGCACTGATAAATGCACTTAAAGGCAACTTCGAGAATGGATTTGCATTTGCCGGAAGCAACGCTTTCAGAGCCACAAAAATATCTTCAGTAAAAGAGGTCTTTCAATCATTGATAAAGGAGTACAGAGATAGCAGCAAAAAATAATCATTCAGCCACTCCTATAAAAGCTAATTAAGCTTTAAAACCATATTTTAAATGGTTGTAAATGTTCCGGCAGATGGACATCCCAGCCGTAGACCGGTCAGACACAATAGTGCCGGGAATGACGCATGTTCCTATGCAAACGATATCTGTTGGAGCTTCGCACGGGTGCCTGGCCAAGCCACATATTAAAATCCATGCCTTTCGGAACGGGTTCTTTATTGCTTATTTCAGACCATGAACGGGGTGTTTTAGTTTTCAGTAAAATATTTTCTTTCTCCGAAAAAAGGCACCCATGGACTAAAACCGTGGCATTAAAGATTCCGCCAATGGATAAGTACGTCTTTCCACATCTGAATTGTCAAAGTTTGTCTCTTTTCAGGCTTACGTTATTTAAACTGCAAACTATTGATTCTCATCAAGAAAATAATTCATAATTTCACATATGCTTTTAACAAAACTTCATATTCCCTCCTGCGGGCAAAACATAGTTCACCGGACAGCATTGATACATTTAATTTAAAGTTCAGACAAATGGAGGTTATAATATGGGACACAAGGAGAAACAATCGGTAGTATCAATCATCGGTTCAGTGCTGGTGATTGTATTTTACTCACTTTATGTTTACAGAAACTACATTCAGACAGACCTTGAAATACTGAACAATTATCAGTTCTGGGGGAAATCATTTCTGTTTCTGATTCCTGTTACTATTGTTGTGCAAATTGTGATCAACATCATATTTGCCATTGTAAACAGGATTATCACACGGGAGGATATATAAGAGATAACTGATGAGCGCGATAAACTCATTGAACTTAAATCAATAAGAATTTCGCATTGGATTTTCATAATTGGCTTTATGCTCGCTATGGGTTCTCTTGCAGCGGGTATGAAACCTGTTGTTATGTTTCTTACCCTGATCTCATCAGGATTTCTGGCAAGTCTTATATCTGAGGTTGCAAAGATTTTCTACTACAGAAAAGGAGTATAATATGGATAACGGGAAGGCTTTAATAAGCAACACTATTCGCAGACTCCGTTTTTTTGCCAACGAAATGACCCAGCAGGAATTGGCAGACAGAACCGGAGTTACACGCCAGACTATTGTGGCAATTGAAAATGGGAAATACTTCCCGTCTCTCGAGTTGGCATTCCGGATAGCATACGTCTTCAGTTCACAGTTGTCAGACGTATTTATATATTACCCGGAGAATGATCAGGTATTTAATAAATTAAAAGCGAAACAAGATAAGAAGCACATGAAGGAATAAATTTAATACTACGTTTTGTACCACTAATGAAAATGTTACGATATTGGTAGTAATACTACCCGGATTTTTAAATTTTTAATTTACCCCATATTTTAGGCTCTGAATTTCCAAATCATCAATCTGTAAACTGACTTTTGCTCTCTGGCAATTATTTTTCATCTATAACTTCTTGCTGGGATTTATTTTACTAATCCGGTACAGATCATTTCTCTTGATGAAAAATATCCACCCTCTTGACGATAGACCCTATCGGGTATAATAATGTACTTCCATATAATAAATATACCCGATCGGGTATATTTATATTTAATTATTTGATTTTTATACCCGAAAAGGTATAGATATATTATTTATTATTATCTTTATACCCGATAAGGTATAAAAAGATGGAACATATTCCAATGACATTGTCCGACTTTCTTAAAAACAAAAGAAAGCAATTAAATCTGACTCAACAACAATTGGCCGGGAAAGCTGGTGTTGGATTGCGGTTTATCCGTGACCTTGAGCAGGGTAAAACAACATTAAGAATGGATAAAGTGAATCAGGTATTGAAACTGTTTGGACAGGAACTTGGTCCACAACCAATAAACCGAGAAAAATTTTTAAATAAATGAGAAAAGCAAAAGTCTACATGTACAATGAACTGGCTGGTTTTTTAACTGAATCAGAAGAAGGTTATTCATTTGTGTATGATACAAAATATCTGACCGGATCATCGGCCAAACCAGTAAGTCTCACTCTTCCTTTACAGGATAAGCCTTATGTAAGCAGGACTATGATTCCTTTTTTTGATGGCCTGATTCCTGAAGGCTGGTTATTGGAAATTGCTGAAAAGAGCTGGAAATTGAATGCCCGTGACCGCATGGGCTTGCTGCTTGCATGTTGCAGGGATTGCATAGGTGCTGTCAGTATCGAAGAAGATAATTCATAATCTCAGGCTATGAGCAGATGTTTATATTGTTATAAACCGATTGGAGAAGAAAAATCGGAATATCATAGTGCTTGCTCCAGAAAAATATTCGGAACATCCAATCCCCCTGAACTGCCCTATTCAGAAGACCAAATGTTACAGCTTGCTGAAAAGGTAGTTAAATCTCAAACTACTGTAACAGGTGTACAACCAAAATTATCATTGCATCTTGAGAAATTGGCAAAGAAAGGCGAACCCCAACGGTTTACAATAGTGGGACTCTGGGGCGGGTACATTTTAAAACCACCAACAAAACAATATAAATTCCTTCCCGAACTCGAGGATCTTACTATGCATCTTGCTGAAATTTCAGGAATAGATGTAGTACCTCATTCCCTGATCAGACTGAAATCCGGTAAACTTTCATATATAACCAGACGGATTGACAGGATAAATGAGGCCAGGATTCATATGGAAGATATGTGTCAGCTGACAGAAAGACTAACTGAACAAAAATATAACGGTTCTCATGAACAAATCGGGAAAGCCATTGTCAAATATTCAACAAATCCGGGATTGGATATTATTAATTTCTTCGAACAAGTTCTATTCTCGTTCCTGACGGGTAATGCAGATATGCATTTAAAGAATTTCTCATTATATGATAGACCGGGACTGGGTTATGTGTTAAGTCCGGCTTATGATATGGTTGCATCAAGTCTTGTCGTGGAAGGAGATGAAGAAGATCTGGCTCTGACATTAAATGGCAAAAAGAAAAAACTCAGAAAAAATGATTTCCTTGAAGCCATAAACAGATTTGATATTGATGCTAAAGCAATCGAAAACATGTTCGACAAATTCAGGAAAGCAGAAGAGCAATGGCATGAGTTTATAGCTATAAGTTTTATTCCTGATGAAATGAAAAGTTCATTTCACGACCTTATAAAAGAGCGAGTCTCAAGGATATATAATTCCTGATTGAAGAATTCATACGGAATACATTTATGAATCGAAAGTAGAAATTTCACAGACTTATCGTTATGTGATAATTTGATGAATTATTTACTAAACTCAATTCGCTTTTAACTGCTTGATTTTACGGACAGTATTTATAGAAAACGTCTATCAGCATTTTAAGTGTCCTTTCATTGTCATTTGGGTTTTTCTTCAAATGAATTTTTATGTACTTTTCACTTGAAATTGGTTTCCACATACTTTTTTAATTTTTTTAAATAGTCCTGGCTCAATGGATATCACCATTTGTGATTTCCAATAACTGCTGATGCGTTAATTCTAAAATTAAATAGTGCCGCGAAGTGGCACAATCTGAATAGCCGTGGGTTTGCACCCACGGCTAAAAATAAACTGAATATCTCAGCCCTGAAGGGGCTGAATAATAGATTTTTATATTAAGATCAATATTCAACCCCTTCGGGGTTGCAAAGTGGAGGGAGGTCTTAACCGTGTGTTACACCCACGGTTATTCAAATTTAACCCCTCAGGGGTAAAGATATCCATCCAAATTAAAAAATCAAAGAACACTTGTATTATGTTTACTATTAACACTTTGAAGTGATTTCTAAAATGTTAACGCATCACTACTAATTTCCAATCCAAAAGTAAAACAGGAAGTTTCAATTAAACACAGCGAGAGTTTCAATCCAAATTTGCAAAAAAATCACAGAAAAGCCAGAAATTATTTGAAATGGGAGGAAAATATCAAACTTATTTCTTTACATCATTTTCGGTACAAAATCGGTACAAAAAAAGGGTAACTGTTTGATTTACAATTACCCTTTGGTCGGGGTGAGAAGTTAAGTATTTTGTATGTGATAAATTATCAGTATAATAGAATATAAATCATCTATTCGGCTTTTAGCCTTTTGTCGGGTTAGATCTTTAATAGGAAACTCAATTTCAGAATAAAAATGGACATATTTTGATGACATGTCCAGAAATACCTTAATATTGGACATGTGCTATTGTTTTTAATGAAAATACGACATAAATTTGCAACATGTCCATAATTGCGCAAATATTGAACAGTCATGACTAAGCCAAAATTCGACAGAAATATCCCTTTCAATGATCTTCCTTTTCTTCCTCCTGCAGCTGAAATAGATAATGACAGTGATATCTTAAAAAAGTTGGTAACTGCTTCAAGAGCATTGGCCTCAGTTAATATCAATGTTATGAGACTGCCAAATCCTTTTATGCTCGTAAATACAATAGCATTACAGGAAGCCAAAACTTCAACTGAAATTGAGAATATTTTCACCACTGAAGACGAACTGTATAAAGCAGTTTCGGATAGCAAAAGTGAAGAAAAAGCAGATCTTGCTGTAAAAGAAGTTCTACGATACAGAGAAGCGCTTTATGCCGGATACCATTCAATGAATGAAACAAAAATTTTAAATCTGCAGTCAGTTCTTTCGATCTTCCGACAAATCAAAAATACTACATCCGGAATAAGACCACCACAGGCAAATGTAGTTATCAAAAGAGGACAAAGTGAGTTTCGTCCTGGAGAAGTGATCTATACACCGCCCCGAGGTACTGAGATTGTGGAACGGCTAATGGATAACCTTTTGGATTATCTTAATGACCATAAGAATTATCCAGCAGATCCATTGATAAAAATGTGTATTGCACATTATCAATTCGAAGCAATTCACCCCTTCCAGGATGGCAATGGGAGAACAGGAAGAATTCTTAACCTGATTTACCTTGTTCAAACCGGATTGTTAAATCAGCCAGTCCTTTACCTTTCCAAGTACATAATTGTTAATAAGTCAGACTATTACTATAATCTTGGAGCTGTAACCCAACTGGGTTCCTGGAAAAAGTGGATTCTGTTTATGCTTGATGCTGTTGAAAACGCCTCTTCTCTGACCAACAATCTGATTAACGACATATTGGAACAGATGGATTCAACATTGAATTATGGAAAATCTAAAATCAGATGGTATACAAAGGAGGTAAATGAAGCCATTTTCAGCCAGCCATATATAAAACCAAAAGTTATTGGGAAAGTACTAGGCAGGTCATCCCGGACGACTCTTTCAAAACTTATGAAAGAACTGGTTGCTGCAAAGATTTTAACTCCAAAAAAGGATGGATCCGAAGTTTACTATCTGAATGATGATCTGATAAGAATTCTTGCTGGATAAGGAATAGATTTGAGAATAGATTTTTTGCAAAAAGGACCAAAAAACGGTACCTATTGCAAAATTTCACTTCATTCTATATTCTACCATAACTAACTCTTCCTAGCAGATAAATGAAAAGAGCGATCATTAGTTTATTCGAAAATAATTTGTGCTGCTTTTTGTACTACCAATGAAAATGCCCTCGTAAATATCTGATTTACAAGGCCATTTGTTTTGATAAGCTGTATCCGGATATTGATCCGAACATTTGAGGATTTATCTGACAAGTGTGAGTGTGAGAGCGGGAGTGAGAAAAAAGAGTGAAAGTGCTCGCTCCCGCTCACACTCTCACTCTTTTTTGGTCGGGGTGAGAAGCTATGTATTGGTTTATACAACTGATTATCAATACAGTATGTTTTGATACAATTTATATAAGTTTTTACCTTTAAGCGTACTCCTATTTTTGATATTATAACCTCCTACTGTTTAATAATGGACAAGTTTTGCAGACATGTCCAAAAATATTAAAGTATTGGACATTCGTTATTGGCAATATATCATTCTTCGGGATCCTCTTCAAAACCGCGAAAGGGTATGTCATCGTCGGGATCTTTGTCGAAGGGTCCTATACCTGGAGGATTAAATAGTCCCCATCGGTCAATGATATAATCCCATTTATCAAATCCTGCCACCCAGTCAATGAAAAGGATACGGTATTCTTCAATCAGCTCCCTGACCATCTTATAATACTCAACATATTCAAAACCAGACATTTCGAGTGAATGCTGCTGGACCATCAGGTCCCTTGCTGCTTTACGTATTATGGCGGCGTTTTCCATTTTGAGGTCGTACAAACCTGCAGCCTCGGCTCCGGCTACTTTTACTGTCAGTTGAGCAGCATCACTTAACAGGCATCCTTTTACATCCACAAGGTATTCATTGTCCTCCGGGATAAGATCGGTAATTTTCCTTACCAGATCAAAAATCTCTTTCCCTTTCTTGAAGATAGGAAGTTTTTCCGGCAGTACGATATCATCATTATCATCTTCAAACATTCTTCAATATTTTATAAAGTAATACACCTCTTTCTATCCTTTCTGGTATTCACCACACTCAAAAACTTCACTCGAACTCTGGCCCAAGCGATTTAGATTACATAAAACATCATTATCCCAATTATCACTGTTATTTTTTATGCATGTCAAACAAAGTGGCTGCATTTTGATTGTTTCCCGTTTGATCTCAAATCCATTATCATCGAATATTCCGGCAATTTTCCGCGGATCCATTTCATCAATATGCCTCCTCCCGTACTTATCCCTTTTGTTAAGAGCTGAATCAATTTCGTAATCACCCCGAGGATGATCTTTCCCTGTAATGCAACTGAAACAGGCAAAAGGAGCCGAAGCTGAACCAACTATCCAGATATCTTTCCCGCATTGGCATTTTATACCATTTTTATAGTTATCCAGCGCAGCTTCTATTCGCACTTTCAATACCTTTTCATTATCATTCGGATTATTCTTCAAATGAATTTTGACAAACTGATCGATTGAAATTGGATTCCACATTTTTTCATATTTTAAATTAATAACCATGGCTCAATGGATATCACAATCTGTGATTTCCAAATCAGATGGTTTAAAGGACTTTTCTTTAAACGCAGCGAGCGGTTAAATCCAAATTTACGAAAAATATATTGGAAAAGCAAAGAGCTGTTTCATGGCAACTCTTCTCATTAAATATGTTATAATATTGGTAGTAATACTACCTATTTTGGTACATTTTTAATGAATATTTCGATCAATCTTTTGAATTTCATTAAAAATGTTCTAATTTTGGTAGCATGACTACTAATTCTGACAAAAAACTAATGAAGCTCCTGGACAATCATATACCGGGAACTTGTCTTCTTGCATCGTGGCTGGAAAAGAATGGCATCTCACGGGATCTGCAACATTATTACCTGAAGAGTGGCTGGCTTGAATCATATGGGTTCGGAGCATTCAAACGACCGAATGAAAATGTGCAATGGATAGGAGCTTTGAACTCATTGCAAAGACAAACAAAATTGCCAGTCCATCTTGGAGGATTGACATCCATATCACTTCAGGGACTTTCTCATTATGTGCGTCTGGCTAAAGAAAATCTCTATATGTTTTCACCACAATATATAGACCTGCCGAAATGGTTTCTCGTCCAGGAGTGGAGTGAACAAGTAGTGCATGTGAAAACAAAATTTCTACCTGCAAACCTTGCCCTATATGAATATAATCAGGATACCCTAAAACTTAAATTATCAACACCTGAACGTGCAATCCTGGAGTGTTTGTATCTCACCCCTAATCGATTGGATGTGGTAGAATGTTATCAAATCCTTGAGGGTCTTCCAAATCTTAGGCCAAATGTCCTGCAGGAATTACTTGAAAACTGCAACTCAGTAAAAGTAAAACGCTTGTTTTTATATATGGCATCTAAAGCCAAACATCAGTGGTTGGACTTTGTCGATCAATCCAAAATAGAATTGGGAACCGGAGACAGGGTTATTGTAAAAGGAGGTGTTTATATATCAAAATTCAGGATCTCGGTCCCAAAAGAATTGACAGAATAATGATCAATCAATCATATATAAATCAGGCTGATTTGCTTCTGCAGGTCATACCGCATATAGCCACAGAAAAGACTCTTGCATTGAAGGGAGGAACAGCTATTAATCTTTTCTTGCGGAATATGCCCCGGTTATCTGTCGATATTGACCTCACTTATCTCCCCTTTGATACTAGGGAAACAGCACTGGCCAATATTTCTGATTCACTTGGCAGGATCAGGGAGCGAATTACAAAATCAATCACAGGAAGCAGCGTTAATAATCAGATCATTGAAGGAAATGATGTCAAATTGTTTGTCCAATCTCAAAATGCACAAATTAAAATTGAAGTAAATACAACAACACGAGGTCATATCCAGCCAGTGAGATTACTCCAGGTAAATGATAAGGTACAGGAAAGATTCAAAAAATTTGCTGCAATTCAGGTTGTCTCAGATGCAGAACTATATGGAGGAAAAATATGTGCAGCACTTGACCGGCAACATCCCAGAGATCTTTTCGATGTATACCTGCTTTTTAAGGAATCAGGTATTACTGAAGATATAAAAAACGGATTCATTGCAGCACTTGTAAGCCATATGCGTACAATGCATGAGGTTTTGCAACCTCATCTTTTGGATCAGCGGTCTGCATTTGAAAAACAGTTTAAGGGGATGTCCGACATTACATTTACCTATGAAGACTTTGAAAGGATTCGTAAACAGCTTATTGAAAAGATAAATTCCATTCTGACAGAAACGGATCGAACTTTTTTGCTTGGTTTTAAACGAGGAAATCCGGATTGGAATCTATTTCCAGTAACAGGACTGAAGGATATGCCAGCCGTCCAGTGGAAACTGCTGAATCTTCAAAATCTGATTAAATCAAATCACGGCAAACACAAAGAATTACTTTCAAAGCTGGAGTCTCTATTCTCTAAAGGAGGTTGACCCATGGAGCTATTTGTACTACTTTTTGTACTACCAATGAAAATGGCCTCGTAAATATTTGATTTACAAGGCCATTTGATTTTGATAAGCTATATCCGGATATTGATCCGTACATTTGAGGATTTATCTGACAAGTGTGAGTGTGAGAGCGGGAGTGAGAAAAAAGAGTGAAAGTGCTCGCTCCCGCTCACACTCTCACTCTTTTTTTGTCGGGGTGAGAAGAGTAATTTTATAGCTTAAAACGCTGATAATCAATATTCATATTTGTACTACTTTTTTTGATAATTCAACTTTTTGTGCTACCTTTATTGCTGAAATGTCCTTTTTATGGGCGTTGTAGATTCTTCGTAAAATTAATCAATTTTTGTACTACATGAAACATTATACAGAAGATCAGATCGCAAAATATATCAACATTTACTATACGCCAAAGGATCTTAAAATAAAACTAATGATCCTTAAAAGTCAGTTAGATAAGAATGGTGAAGCCATGGTATATATCCGGCTGAGAAGGTATGATCCGTTAAAAAGAAAAGATGCAAAAGAAAATCGTATTCCTACTGATGTCAGAGTAAACCCTAAATTCTGGTCTGCAAAAAAGGGCGAAGTGTTAAGGGGAGATTTTGATTATCAGAAAAAGAACCGACTCATAAAGGATAAAGAAAGTAGAATCAGCAATTACATTCATAATCCTGATGTTGATTATGTAATGGCACAATTGAAGAAGGAAGAATTCCTTATTATTGAGGAATTATTCCCCTCAAAGAGACTGCTGAAATATAAAAAGAGCCTGGTTGACTATATGGATGATTACTATAACAGACGCAAGAAGTTAGGTCATCCACATGGCACTATAAAGGAGTTCAAGACTGTAATGAACAGGATCAAACAATTTGATGACAGCAGAGACAAAAAGACATACTTACCTGATATTAATATAAGCTGGTCGGATGATTTCGAAGTATGGCTTACAGAGAAGGAATACAGTCAGGGTACCATTGAAAAAACATATACCGTTCTTATCACGGTCCTCTACTATTACTGGGAAATAAAGGATGAGAAAAATATCGATATGACGGATAAATTCCAGTCAAAGCTTTTTAAGAGAGGTGAAAAAAGTAAGAACAAACCCAATCCAATATCTGAAGAACAATTGATGGCATTGTATAATCATAAGTTTGATCTCAAAAATCAGGAAGTTATAAGAAAAATGATACTACTGCAATGTTTCACCGGGGTGCGATTTGATGACATAAAAAGAATCCGGCCTGAAAATATTGAAAGTGGGTTTCTGATATTTACCCCTAAGAAGACGGAAAGATTTGATGTTGAAGTCGAGCAACCACTCAATCGATATGCAAAAGAAATATTGGAAGAGGTAGGATTTGATACATCCTGCTTTAAACTGACAAATCAGGCATATAATCGTGGAATAGAGGATCTTTTGAAAATCCTGGCAGCAAAAGACGAATATAAAGATCTGAAATTCAAAACCGATCATACCAGTCACAATTTCAGGGACACTTTTATTTCATTGGCGGTCATTAAAGGAGTAAACTGGAAAAGCATACTGAAATGGGTTGGTCAATCTTCATACAGCATCATGGACAGGTACATACATCTGACCAAGCCGTTTGAAGAGAGTGAGATGAAAAAGATGTTTGGCTAACTTATACCATTGAAATACAATTTCTTATTTACATAAAAATTTTTTATAAAATTTTTTAAGGCCGATTTTCAGCTAAAGAATATTTTTCCCCAGAAAAAATTTTTCTTGCAAATTTTGAGCGAAACCTTTTTCTCCAGGTATTTATATTTAAGAGGTAATGAAAGATCCTGCGAATTACTTTTTGTAGTACCGACAGGCCTGGAAGCGGGCCGGGGCATTACGGGAGGAGATACCCGGGGGATACTTTTAACTAACTATATATGAATACATTACAATATAGATTTTTGTTTTTATCTCAATCCTTGAAGTACCGAGTAAAATCCTTGCTGCTAAGGGTTGGCTGTTATTTTCATCCATCCTGGTTTCATATTGATAATGATAGTATTTGCACTACTGGTAAAGTTATAAGGTTGGAGAAGATATATACTTATGAAGAAGAAGGCAACTTTGATATTGTACGTCTCACTGATGTCCATTTTGAAAGAGGTTATTTCTTCTGTAGCTTGTTTTTCTTCTCAAAGAATCAAATAGTAACTGTTCGTCATACTTTTCTAAAAGGAACTAAAGTTGCCTGGAGACTTCTTGACAACAAAGAATATGACGAGTTAATGTCCATGAGATTGTGGCAGCAGGTTAGCAAAGAAGAAGAACTCCTGGAATTTGATTTCTGATTTCATTAAATATTTTCCAATATTAGTTGTCATACTACCAATTTCACTACATTTTTAATGAAGTTGGATCTCATGTCTATATTTCCTTCAGGATTAATTTGGATAATTATTAAATGTTCAATATATTTGCTTGTTCACGTAACGTGAACATTATTTTATTTTGAACACAGATGGAAGAGAGATTGATATACACGGTTACAGAAGAAATTCTAAAAGAGCATAATATCAATGCTTTATGGACAGAACCTGTCACTAAGGATATAGATGGGATTCTGACTATTACCTATAAAGGGATCAAACAAAAGTTCTATGTCGAAATCAAGAAGGAACTCAGGAATTACCAACTGGATCAAATTTTTCATCAGGCTAAGACCTATGACCCACTTGTTGTCATTGCAGAAACAATATTTCCCAACATTAGAAATACCCTCAAGGAGCATAAGATAGGATATATTGACCTGAACGGTAATATAAATATTGAGGCCGACAATTTCCTGCTTAAAATAGAAGGTGACAATAAAAGATACCATCATCCTGAGAAGCATGGAAGAGCATTCACAAAGGCAGGACTGAAAACAATCCTGTTATTTCTTGTAAATGAAGAAAAAATCAATGATACCTATCGTGAGATAGCAAAAAATACTGGTATTGCTCTTGGGAATGTGAAGCTTATCCTTGATGGACTAATTGATGAGGGGTTTGTTCTTAGAAAGAATGATAGAGAACTAAAACTTACAAACAAAAAGGATTTACTTCAGAAGTGGATCACTGGCTACAATGAGAAACTGAAGCCGACTTTGCTTCTCGGTAATTTTAAATTCATGAAAGCTGGTGACTTTAATAAATGGAAGGAGTTAAAAATAGACGGGGAAAATACATTCTGGGGGGGAGAAGCTGCCGGAAATATTTATACGGGTTATCTTCTCCCACAAACTCTGACTTTATATACAAATGAAAAAAAGTTGGATCTGATGAAAAAATACCGGTTAATACCGGACAATAAAGGTAATATTACAGTATTTGAAAGATTCTGGCGATTTGGATGGGAAAATGATAATGTGGTTCCACCAATAATTGCGTATGCCGATCTATTAGAAACAAATGACAGGAGATGTATTGAAACAGCACAGAAAATATATGAGCAACATCTTAAAAATACCATTGAATAAGATAAGGCAGGAAGGTAATTATAAAGAATTACTTGATGCTCTTGAAAGAGGATTCCGCAGATTCAGTATTGATTTTTACCTTGTCGGGGCTACTGCCAGGGACGTTTGGATGAGGGGTCTTCATGAGGTCACTCCTAAACGTGCAACCAGTGATTTGGATTTTGCAGTAATGTTGAAGGACAGCGAACAATTTGGAGAGTTAAAAAAGTACTTAATAGAAGTTGAAGGATTTGTTCCTTATAAGGAGAATGCCTTCGTTCTGATCTGGAAGGATCGGACTCAAGTCGATCTCATACCATTTGGTGATCTGGAAAATGAAGGAGTTGTAACTGTAAAAGGTACCGGATTTACCAGCATGAATGTAGAAGGTGTCAGGGAAGTGTTTGAAGAGGCTTCTGCAGAAATTCAGATTGATGATAACACGCAGTTCAAGGTTTGCACATTGTCTGGCATAGTTTTACTTAAATTAATTGCCTGGGATGACAGACCTGAAGTCAGGGGCGATGATATCGATGATGTAGCAGATATATTAAGACACTATTTCCGCTTCAATAGTGAAGCAATATGGGAAAAACATTTTGATCTGTTTATCGATGATGCCGGACTGGATGAAATAGCATCGCAGTATCTGGGCCGTGAGATAGGCAAAATAGTAATTAAGAACTTAAAGCTTAAAGACAGAATACTTGATATTCTTGAAAGAGGTATTTCCGACACAAAATCCAACGGACTTGACGAACTGTTGGCCAAGAAGTTAGATAATACCATAGAATTTTGTCGCAGTCTGATTTCTCATTTAATAAACGGAATAAAAGAAACCCCTGAAAACAAGTAAGATGTCATAGGGTACGCAGATTAACTCATTTGAATTATGGAAAAATGCCCAATTACCGACTTAGAATTAACCAGAGTTGACAGTGGATCCTACAGGATTACTGTTAATGGTGAATACCTTTTCATCCGGCATGGAATAAGATTTGATGCATTATTAGACCAGGAAGATTTCATTAAGAATAAGTACATTTTTGCTGGCGCAATTTTAACCAAACAACTTCCAGACAAGGAACATGTAGATGTTTATTGGTTTTCCCTGACAATGGATGATTATAAAGAAAAATTAGAGAAAATCATCTATCCCAAAACTCCTAAATCCAAACTTGATAACCTCTTTTTGTCATTGTTTAAAATGCAAAAATATGATGGAGAATTAGTAGAAATAAACAATATCGTTCCAAATCCTGAATTCTATTATAAACACTTCTTTAAGTCCTATGATGAGTGTATTTATTATTTGGAAGAACTAACCCATCAAGGCCTGATTACATTGTCTATTAATCCGGTCAAGGTCCCAATGGATTTTAGCATAACATTTAGTGGGTTGAATTATTTCATAGAATTAACCGAGAGAGGGGATTTGTCTAATAAATGCTTCATAGCCATGTCGTTTGATTCCTCAATGAGGGAAACAAGAGAAACTATTAAAACAGTTATTCAGAATAATGGCTTTGAACCAATATTCATTGATGAACAATTAATCGGAAGCACTCAAACAATCAATGACGCTATCATTGCTGCAATTAGAAGTTGTCGGTTTTGTATTGCTGATTTTAGTCAACAAAGAGATGGTGTTTATTTTGAGAGCGGATTTGCTGCAGGACTAAATAAACCTGTGATTTATACTTGCCATGATGAATGGTTTTCAAAATCACATTTTGATACAAATCATTTCCCACATTTAATATATAAATCATCCAATGAGTTAGCTGAAAAATTGGATAATAAGATAAAAGCTTGGATTAAATAAAAAACGAACGAGATAAACGTATTAAACCTAAAGTAAATTTTCCAGATAAGTATCATTATGTGATACTTTGATAGAAAAAATACATTTAAAATATCCCGGAATTTTATGGGGGATAAACAGCGGTAAAGTCAAATCACTTTTAACTGCCTGATTTTCCTGACTGTATTGATAGAATGCCCAGTTATTCCGGCAATCCGCCTGACAGAAAGGTCACTTTTATCAAGGAGATCTGAGATATTCTGATATTTGGTCAATAACGCAGACGGATTGGACATCGCCCCATTAACTCGGCCATTGTACACTCCTTTCATCCTGGCAAGCTGAATCCCCTCATATTGACGAATTTTCCTCTGACTGTTCTCCATTTCCGCACCTATACTCAACATCTGCAGCAACATTTTGGCAACAGGATTTTCCTTGCCGTTTTCCATGGTGAGCATATTAAATTGTTGGATATAAAGTGCAATCCCTTTTTCGTGAAGCAGTTCCACAAAGTTCAGAACATCGACCACTCTCCTGCCCAGGCGGCTGATTTCAGAAACCATGACCACTTGAACCGGAGTTTTATCAATATAATCCATCAACGATTTGAACTCTTTTCTGGATCCGGATTTGACGGTCCCGGAAATTTTCTCCTGAAAGGTTCTTCTGATATGCCATCCCTGCTCCTGGGCAACATTTTTAAGATTGATTAGCTGCCGTTCATAATCCTGAGATATGCTGCTTACTCTTGAATAAATAATTGCTTCCATGTGTATCATTTTTAGCGTGACCCTAATTTTAATACGTTCTGGCCGTTTTTATGGCGTTTTTGATCAGTAAAATGTATCATCTTCATGTATACCCTAAAATTGATACAGACAACACATACTTTAATCCAATATTCATTATTTGCATCATCTTCGGCACTTTTCAATTTATATCAGTTGACAATATAAGGATAGATGGTGCACCGCAAAAATGGTTCAGGCACTTTTACGACATATGCAGCGATTGGTATTCCATCTTCCATTTCAATAAGAAGTAAATACCGATCAGGAGTTTCATAATCAACACAAAAGTGTTCCTGGAAAAACTTGATCTTCTTTTTCATTTGGCAAAAATAGCAAAATGTCATAATTATATGGTATTAATTATATGTTATTTTTTTAATTATGTGGTAATAATTATGACATTTATGATATTATTACGAAATTTGATCGAATGATTTAAACAGTAATGGCATACGAGAGAAAGACTCCAATTTCAAAGGAAGACCAGGAAATACTTACCGCAATAGGTCAAAAAATACTTAAACTCCGAAAGACTACTGGCCTTTCGATTGAGCGTTTTTGCGCAAAAAACCAGATTCCAAGAATCTCATACACAAACCTGGAGTCCGGGAGAAATTTCCATATGACAACATTATTGAAAGTCTTGAATGCTTATCCAGAGATTAAGAACCTGTACGACTTCTTTAAGGGACTTTAATTTTCCGTGTGATTATTTGTATTACGGACTTCAGATGTTTCCCAGAAAAAACAGAATCGAAGGGTTGATGCTATCCGTGTGGGATCCCTTTTTCTATAATATCTAATTGTGATGCTTTGAATATCATTCTTAATTTCAAGCAATTGATTCTATTATTTAATCAATATCAATAAAGATCAATACATTGCTAATGAATGTATTAAGGATGGTAAAATCTTATTAAGGTACTCATAAGTCGAGTTTTAGAACATATAAATTTTCAGACTTTGTCATACAGGAACTCAGATCTGTATTGATTCTGATTTCGTCCTTATTTCTGATCATATTCATCCCAAGAAGTATACTCAGGCGTACTACTCCTTTATTTTTCATGATATAATCTTGCACAACTGCGAAACCTCAGGCTGAAAATTGTAAATATTTTGTTTCAATCCGGTATTTTCCGAAACACATCAGTATTTATGAAAAAACAAAAAATAAAAACGATTCCAATGGAAGACCAGAGAAATGAATATAGAAGTAGTAATAAACCCCAAGTTCAGCAACCTAATACCTGCCTTAAAACCAGATGAATATCAAAGCCTTGAATCAAGCATAATAAATGATGGCTGCAGAGATGCAATAGTATTATGGAATTCTATAATTGTTGACGGCCATCACAGATATGAAATTTGCACCAAGAACAACATTGAATTTACCACAATCCAGAAAGATTTTAAAAATGAAGAGGATGCGAAAGAATGGGTAATTAATAATCAGCTTGCAAGACGAAATGTAAGTAGTTATGACCGGTCAAAATTATCTTTGAAATTAGAAGAGATTCATAAAAAGGAAGCAAAAATAAGAATGTTATCAGGGAAGAAACTGGACCCTACGCAGATATCTGCGGGGGGTGAGACCCGTGATAAGATTGCAAAAAAAGCTGGTGTTTCCCATGATACGATTGCCAAAGTAAAGAAAATCGAAGCAAGAGCAAGTGATGAAATTAAGGCACAGTTAGCATCTGAGGAAATAACAATAAACCAAGCATATAAGAAAATAAATACCCATGTTAACCAAAATTCGGGAGAAAATGAATGGTTTACCCCTTCCAACATTATTGAATCAGCAAGAATGACCATGGGTTCAATTGATTTAGACCCTGCTTCCTGTGACCGGGCAAATCAAAGAGTAAAAGCGCAAAAAATATATACTGAACAAGATTCAAGTTTAATTCATTCTTGGCGTGGTAATATTTGGATGAATCCACCATATTCTCAGCCATTAATCACTCAATTTTCAGATAAATTTCTTCAGGAATTACCCAAAATTAACTCAGCATGCATACTGGTCAATAATGCAACAGAGACCAAATGGCTACAAAGATTATTACGAGCTTGCAATGCAATATGCTTTTTAGAGGGAAGGGTAAAATTTATTGATTACGAAGGCAATGCTTCTGGCTCTCCTTTGCAAGGCCAAGTGATTCTTTATTTCGGAAATAACATTGAGAGCTTCCTAACTCACTTCAATAATCTGGGAATTTGCACACCGGTACAAGTAAAGGAACCTTCTGAAAATGGGGTAGCAACTATTATTGAAAACTGACCAATTCTGACCTAATCATTAAAATCATAATCAATCCTGGATCAGGATTCCAAAATCGCATTCCATAATAATTGGTTGGGTCTATCACATCAATCCCGAGATAGTCCATTTCATTTTTAATGCCAATGAACTAAATATATGATTAAACGGAAAGGTCGATTTCCCCGGACACTTTTTTAAGGCAAACTCCATTCTTTGTTTTACTGAATTGGTCCTATTTCCTCTATATCTATGGTTAAATTTTATAAGGCAATTCCTTAGACGTATATCTTCATAACCGGCAAGAACAGCATAGGCTTTAAAATTCTTAATGTGTTTTTCATTCCCGTTTTCCAGATATCGATAATAAATCTGACGGATAATGTTTTCATCAATCAGGTTATTATCCTTATAATGATTGTTCTGAAATTCTGGATTTAACTTACCGATTTCTGCCATTTCCATGAAGATTTCATCCATAACGCTGGTTTCCAAGTACACTGGCCTATTATTCTTATTGCCTGTTTTAATCATTTTATCTTTAAATGTAATTTTGTTGTAGGTTGAAACCTGAAACAGCATACCTAATTTTTTAGGGTCTAATAGAGTCTCTACGTTTATATCGAAAAGCTTTTTATTTCTTAACTTCCTGATGTAGTTCCATGTTAAACGGGATTCAATACGGAAGACTTCACTTCCATTAAAACCATTATTTTCAAAATAGCTAATTATATAATCTTCAGCATGTTCTGATTTATGATAGATGGCAATTTTGTTATCACTACCATCAATTATGAATGATGACCCATTGCTCATAACCGAAACGCTTGTGTTTTTCCTAATTAAAAAGTAACGGTCACTCACTCTGAGTTTATTATTTAAACAGTTATTGAAATAAAAAGCGAACTGTGTTACAAGGTCTTTATTTGTATCAATTGATATCTCCAGGTACATTATATTGTTGTAAATAAGGCCAAGTTCGATTTTAAGTGCACAATAAACTTCATACCAGAATCCCGGGTGAAAAGAATAGAAAATCTCCTTTGAAAAGTCAAACTGAAGTTCATGCTTTAGCACTTTTGTGGCTGTATGGAGTTTCCCTACCAGTAAACCATTATAATAAACAATGAATGTATGGTAAAATGCTCCGGGTCCGGGTTTTTTATCATGTATTAAACTGATATTCTTGAATACTTGTTCGGCAGGTATATTATCGGGATTCCGGATGTCCTGAAAAGTTGAACCAGACCAATGTCTGAAAGTTATGCTTAACCTATCAAGATGTATAAGAGACCTATAGTTACTCTTATCCTGCCTTATGTTCAATTCCCTGGTCAAAACATAGCTATTTGCTTTTACGGTTATTTTTCACAATTCCAGTCACCATGTTAATAAGGTACCTGATGGTGGTGGAAACATTTTTGCCTGAATTTTGACTTACACTTTTCAGGAGCCTGTAATCTTCATCAGTCATTCTTACAGTAATAACTTTGTCAAATTTTTCGGTTTCAATTTTTAAATCGTTCATGTATTACATTCGTTTCTTATAAATAGTTGAGAATTCATTTTTTTCGCTGAAATGTCGAAAAAAAATGAAATACATCGTAAAATGGTACGCACTTGTTAGAGAGATCAAAGACTTAGAACTCGAATTCGAAAATTAAATATTCGCCTGATTTTTAGTGATTTTCGATACAATTGATTCTTCAAGACTCTTCAAGTCAAGAATTTCATCAGCATAGAGTTTGTAGCTTGCATATACGATATCCTCAACACTCATTGAAGGAGTGAACACTGCTTTAATATATGGCAGCATCAATGGTCCTTCTCTGGAATTAATCTTGGTGGCAATTAAGTATAATTCATTAAGAGTCCATTGTCCTGTAAGAAGTTCTCTGATGACTTCAGATTTGCTTAATTTGAACTTTAGGCCTATGAACGTTATTTTCATTGATTCCGGCAACGATGGCCTGAATCCAATAATGCTGCTGATTTGATCCTGTTGATTCATAACTATTTTCCTTTAAGATCCAAATACATTTTTCCACCTATCTATAAATAGATCAGAAGCGGAATAAATTCCTGATCATCTGAAAAAAATCACCCAAGTAATAAGATGTCTGAAAAGTCAACTGGCTTGTGACAATTGGAACCGTAAAGAAAAAAGATGTGGATTATTGAATTTTTTTGAGTCTTTTTCCAACAGCCACAGTATTTATATGAAAAATAATTTCGATTTAAAATAATTTGTTATGAAGAAAAAGGGAATTAAAAGAATCAACTTATGGGTTGAGGATGCATTATACAGCCAGATTAAACAACAAGCTGACGGTGCCTATTTAAAAATTGCAACTTATACACGTCAGTTAATTCAGCTGGCTTTGAAAAATAACCCGGATGATAAATATTTACATAAAACATCCAATTTTAAAAATATTATACCATGAATAATGAAATTGATTATGGCTACAGGAGCCATAATGAAATCAGAAGTTTTAGTCCTGATGAAATATCACAGAAACTTTTACTTCAAATTCTTAGTCACAATGATATTAAAGACAAAATCCAGGGATTTAATGAAAATTCCTGGTACCAATTTAGTGACAGTTTAACTTTCCAATTAGGAAGAGCCATTATAAAGCATTCGTACCCCAGCGATATAATAAACTGGAAAATACATATAAGAGATAATGGGATTATGAATGATAATGAAAATCATGAGACCACTCGTGAAACTTTCAATATTGTGAACGATTTTATTAATGCTGAAAGTCAAAAAGCCATGAAAAGAATACTGGTATATTGTGACCGTGAATTTGATGGGAAGATTTTCAAAAATGCACCTACTTATGATTATGATATTGTCTGTTCAAAGGAAATACTAAACAAGAAATCATCTTTACTTTTCGATGAAGAGAGTTTTAGCATTGTCCGTTCTTATTATTTTGAATATATCTCCTTGTTCCCAATAACATTGACAGAGTTTGAAATCATATTCTTTTACTTCCTGTTATTCCTTACCAAGGAAAAGTATCCTGGAGATGAGTCTTATGGTGACACAATATATTTCGTTATGCGAATTGACAATATTGTTAAGATGAGATATATTGATATACATAATAGGCTGATACTTGCATTATTAAATCTGATTTATACTGATGAAGAATTATCAATTCATAGCCATGAAATCTACCATGATTTTAAAAAGAAATGGGATGCAACATGCGAACAGGCGTTTTCCTGATGAAAAAAGAGTTACGAAACTTGGTGGTTGAGATTCAACTTTGTGAAGTCTAAAATAAAACACCAAGTAGTTTCTTCAATCAATTAGTCTATTCCAGGCCTGCACCGGAACTCATTTTATAATTTATAAGTTTGTTTAAAATATCTCATTCATTGAGATATTTTTTTTACCTTCATACTCAATTTAATGCATAAACCATGAACCGGATCAAAGAAGTACTCGATGATAAAGGAATCAAGCAGGTATGGTTGGCCGAAAAACTGGGCAAAAGCTATAATATGGTGAACAGCTATGTGCAGAATCGCAGACAACCATCCCTTGAAGTGCTTTATCAAATAGCGAAACTCCTGAATGTGGATGTTAAGGACCTAATCATAAGTAAATAATTTGCAATCAGTGAAACCAGAGAAAACTATACATACCAGTAGAACAATTATGTTTGCGGAACTGGCGAAAGTGATGAACCATGGCATTGAAAGTGACAACTATTATGACACTTTAAAGCAGAATGTTATTAGCAAAGCAACCCAATCCGGTATTACAAAAACTTCCAGGTACCTGAAAAGTTTATATGATCTTGATGCTTCACAACCTCAGTTTATGGCATTTAAGCATTTCTGGAGCATCGCACATGAAAGGGATAAGCCTCTACTGGCACTTATATACGCCATCGGAAACGATTATCAACTTAAAAACAGCATTCCAGTCATAAACAATACCGAGATCGGGAAAAAGGTAACGGTTGAAAGCATTGAAAGTAATATCGAAAATCTTTATCCGCAGAAATATTCTGCAAATACAAAAAGATCAATGGCACAGAATATTGCCAGTTCCTGGAAACAGGCTGGATTCATAACCGGGAAAGTAAAAAATATCAGAACCCAACCGGAGATCAATTACCTGGTCCTGACATTTGCCATTTTTATGGCTTACCTGAATGGCTTACGTGGAGATTTTATATTAACAAGTGACTGGGTGAAGGCACTCACACTGGATGAAAGAACTATTCGCTCTCTTGCGATTGAAGCAGCGAAAAGAGACCTTCTCCAATACCAGTATGCCGGGAGTATAACCTCTATCACATTTAAAAACCTTTTAAACAAATTAAATATAAATGGCTTCGAAAATTGATCAGCTATTGTCAGCCTTTGAACTGGTAGTTAATGAACCATGGACAACGGCTTTATCCGGACAGGAAAGAATCTGGTTCCTGGTCTATGATCCGTCTGAACAAAGGAAAATTGACCTGCGCCTTGGGGACTTTGAAACAGCGACCATAAAGGCCGGCAAAAGATGGTCGCTCATCTCAATGAAAAAGTGTTTCCCAGACTGGATGGCAAGTCATGAGTATAAGGAAGAATATTTCAACGATCCGGAAACACTCGTAGATCAACTTGAGGTTGAGTTTAAACAGTATGCCATCCAATACCTGACATCTGAAATTGAAAATCATAATGTGGACGATAATACACTAATTGTGATAAGAGATATTTCATCATTGTTTGGTTTCAATCGTATTTCGGACATATTGAACGGATGTTCCGGCAGCTTCAAAGGAAGGGTTCTTGTATTCTTCCCCGGGGAATTTGAAAAAAATCATTACCGTTTGCTCGATGCCAGGGACGGATGGAGTTATCTGGCCAGACCCATAACCGCCTAATCATATTTTTGTCATGAAGAACAAAGAATTATTTACACTCAATCCCGAAGAGAATAACCTCATCAACGATGGTGTGGTTGAAATCAACACCGCCATAGACGAAAAGGGTCTGCAGATTATTTATCACGAACTGAAAACATTTGTTTGCGAAGGAGAGTATCAGAGAGGTCTTCATCGCATCTTACAAACTTATTTAAAATATCTTGATCAACCGAAGCAACCCTCTGTCTGGGTGAGTGGATTCTTCGGAAGCGGAAAATCACATCTTATTAAGATTTTAGGATATCTATGGGAAGATTTCAAGTTTCCAAATGGTGAAACAGCAAGATCTATTAAACAACTTCCGGATGACGTAAACGATCTGATTGTCGAACTGAACAGAAAGCAAAAAGTCTTTGGAAGACTTTCCATTTCAGGTACTTTAAAGGATTTCCCATCAGCTGACATCCGTTATTCATTTCTGCAGTTATTCCTTAATAAACTGGGTCTTCCTGCCCAGTACCATCATTTCAAATTTGTTTACTGGGCAAAACAGGAAGGTATATATGATGACCTGAAGGCTATCATAGAATCTCAGGGAAAAAGCTTTAAACATGAGTATGAAAACCTGTTTGTTTCATCCGCACTGGCAAAGGCTGTACTCGAACTAAAACCTGAGTTTGCAGAGAATGAGGCAAAGGTTAAAGAGAACTTCAAAGCCAATTTCAGAAGAATTGACAGTATTAATCGTGATCAGTTCATCCATTGCATTAAGAACGAGATATTGCCAATGTTTTTTGGTGACAAAATACCTCTGACAATTATTGTTCTTGATGAAGTACAACAGTTTATCGGGAACGACAGTGATAAAAGTATTGATGTACAAAATCTTGAACAGGATATCAGCAGTAATTTTGATGGGAAGTTTCTGCTTGTTGGAACAGGACAGAATGCACTCTCAGAAACCAGCTTACTGCAACGATTGCAGGCCAGGTTCACTGTAAATGTTAATCTGTCTGATACAGACGTTGAAACTGTAACTCGTAAAACCGTACTGGAAAAGAAACCGTCAGTAATTAAACCGTTGGATCAAATCCTCGAAGTTGCATTAGGTGAAATATCCAGAAATCTTTCAGGTACCGATTTCGCTTACATTACCAGCGACAGATCAATGCTTGTGGCAGATTATCCGATTCTGCCCTCAACACGTAAGTTCTGGAAGAAAATTCTGCAGGTTATCGATACTGCGGGCACATCAGGTCAGCTAAGAAGCCAGCTGAGAATCGTTGATGAAAGCATAAAGAAGGTTGCAAATAAAGATGCAGGTAACATTGTTCCGGCTGATTTGATTTTCGAGCAGAAGCAGGCACAGCTTCTTCAAAATGCTCTGCTCTTGAATGATACTAACAATCTGATAGTCGGCAAGAAATCAAAGACCGGTGATTCACTCCTTGAAGGCAGAATCCTTAGTGTTATTTTCCTTATCGAACAATTGCCGAAAGACGGATCCGGCAGTCGCATAAAATCTAACGAAACAACTATTGCGGAATTACTTCTTGATAATATCGTTGAATCATCTGATGCATTTCGTTCAAAGATTAAAGGTCTGATAAAAAAACTGGTTGATGAGAATGTGTTAATGGTTGTTGGTGATGAATATAAACTCCAGACAAAAGTCGGTGCTGAATGGGAAAAGGAATATACCACTCAGGCAGTTAAACTGAATAATTCGGGGGATGATCTTATACAGGGACTGCGTAACGAAAAAATAATTTACTTCTTCAGGGATAAAACAAAAGCCGTAAAAATCCTTCAGGGCAATTCAAAGCAGATAAGAGATTTCGAGATCTGGGACAAGGCTGAACGGCCCATTACAACACATAAGCTTAATGTCTGGATACGTGATGGATGGAATGAAAATGAATCAACCGTTTTGAATGAGATAAGAGAAGAAGGTGCTGATGCTCCACTCGTATATGCTTATGTGAAAAAATTCAGGGATCAGGATCTACGAAGTGCTATTATCCAGTTCTTGGCTGCAGAAAAAACTCTTGATGCAAAAGGGCAACCCTCTTCACCCGAAGAAGAACAGGCCAGAAAAAGCATGGAAACCAGGAAAGGACTGGCAAAGATCGAGATAGAAGATTTAATTGGTAAAATATGCCTTGAAAGTGTTGTGTATCTTTCAGGCGGCACAAAAGTCGAAGCCGGCACAATCAAAGATAATATTGAAGAAGCGTTGTACAGCATTGCTGACAGACAATTCCCGGATTTTAAAGGTAAAGCCGATCATAAAGACTGGGACAAAGCACTTAACAAGGCACTGCAGGGTGACCCTGACGCGTTGAAAAAGATTGGCTGGGATAAAGAACCAAAAGACCATCCGGTTGCAATTGAGATTCTGAGGTTCATCGGAAACGGCACCAAACAGGGAAAAGAAATAAGAAATCATTTCATCAGGTCACCTTATGGTTGGAGCCAGGATGCAATTGATACAATAATTCTTCTGCTAAGAAACACAGAGCATATTTCAACACTGGAGCCTGATCTGAACCAGGCAAAAATCGGCAATGCTGCCTTCAAAAAGGAAATCCATACCTTAACCGCAGCTGACAAAATTAAACTCAGAAAAATATACCAGGATGCAGGAATTTCATGCAAACCCGGAGAAGAGTTTCTTCATTCCAATACATATCTGAATCAACTTAAAACACTGGCAGAATCTATTGGCGGAGATGCTCCAAAACCTGAACCCGTTAATGTTCAGTTCCTGAAGGATATTGAAAACCTGGATGGGAATGAGCGATTGCTGCGAATCCTGGATGAACAGGAAGATTTGAAGGCTAAGTACAAGGACTGGAAACAAAAAGCAGCATTAATAGAAAAGAGGGAACCTAACTGGTCACTATTGGTGGACCTGGCTAATTATGCCAATTCCGGTGAATCTATGGAAAGACTCAAAAAAGAGATTGATGCAATCCGTGATAACAGGCTGCTCCTTCAGGAACCCGATCCGGTTTATAATAAATTGACTGACATCACCGACAAGCTTAAAACATCATTGAATGAATTAAAGCAAAAATATATTGACCTGTATGATAAATTGATGGTGGGTTTACAGTCGAATGAATATTTCAGTAAACTTACTCCGGAGCAAAAGAATTCCATTTTAAGGACACATCAGCTTCTGGGTAAACCTGAAATTAAAGCATTAGACTCCAAATCACTGCTTTTAAACCTGCAGAAAGCATCACTCGAAACCTGGCAAACTAAAATCGCAGCACTTCCCGGACAATTCCAGGCTGCTATAGATGAGGCTGTTAAAATACTTGCACCTCAGGCAAAGACCTATGAACTTCCCAAACGAACCCTTTCAAACCAGAATGATATTGATAAATATATCTCAGAAATAAAAAAAGAGTTGGAAAATCTCTTGAAAGAATCAGCTTCAATTATTCTTAAATAATGACAGTACTTACACAACAGCAACGAAATACGCTTGAATCCGCTGTAAAACAGGCACGAAGGATCTCAGAAGCAGGGGCGGTGAATGCGCTCAGGGCATTTGCCGTTGATAATCCTGAACCATTCCCTCATATGAATCCCGAACAACGGAGTCTTCGTAACCGTTTACGCAGCAAAGCAAGGTTATTAGGAGACGAACTTCCATCAAGCGGACATCAGCATATTGACCAACTTTCGTATGAACTGGCTTACGAATACTGGCACAAAATGCTATTTGCAAAATTCCTTGAAGCAAATGGTCTCTTAATGCATCCCGATGGTGTAGCAGTTACCATGGAAGAGTGCGAAGAACTGGCAAAAGAAGAAGGGTATTCAGACAAGTGGGACATAGCTGCCAGCTTTGCTTCAAAAATGCTTCCGGCCATCTTCCGCCCTGAAGATCCCCTGATGCAAATTTCTTTTTCCCCTGACAACAGAATAAAACTCGAAGAAATACTTGAAGGACTCGATAACTATATTTTTACTGCTGATGATGCTTTAGGCTGGGTTTACCAATTCTGGCAAAGTGAAGCCAAAGATGCCATAAACAAAAGTGGAGATAAGATTGATGGCAAGAAGCTACCAGCAGTGACACAGCTGTTTACAGAACCGTACATGGTTCATTTTCTTATTGATAATACAATTGGTGCCTGGTGGGTAAGCAGAAATCCAGGTGTAAAACCACCAGTAAAATTTGAATATTTAAGGTTTCTCGAAGATGGGACACCAGCTGCAGGTAAATTTGAAGGATGGCCTGACAGGACATCGGAAATAACTACAATGGATCCCTGTATGGGGTCCGGTCATTTTGTGGTTTCATTGTTTAATGTGCTGGTGAACCTTCGAATTTATGAAGAAAAATTATCCAAGGAAGAAGCAACCGATAGGGTAATAGCGGAAAATCTCCATGGACTTGAAATCGATCCAAGATGTACCCAAATTGCAGCTTTTAATCTTGCCCTGACAGCCTGGAGATTCTGCAGCAGATATAAAGAACTACCTGATATGAATCTGGCCTGCAGCGGCATTGCTCCAAAAGGTAAAAAAGAAGACTGGATTAAATTGGTAGGTAAGGTTGAGCGGGAAGATGATAAGGTAAGGATGGAGAACGGAATGGCGATGCTTTACGACCACTTTCAATTGGCACCAGAGTTAGGAAGCTTACTTGATCCAACCACCATAAAAGCTGACCTGCATACTGCAAGTTTTGACCAGCTTCAACCTGTCTTGAAAAAAGCATTGGTAAATGATTCAGATAAGGATATTGTTGAAAGGGGGGTAATGGCTGCCGGTATCGCAAAGGCAGGATATTTATTATCGAAAAAATATACTCTTCATATTACCAACGTCCCTTATCTTTCAAGGGGGAAGCAAGATAATGTCATGTATGACTATTGCCAAAGATATTTCAATGAGGCAAAAGGTGATTTGGCAACAGTGTTTCTTGATAAAATGCTTAAATCAAATATTCCAGGGGGTACTACAAGTATTGTAATTCTTCAAAACTGGTTGTTTCTGACTACCTATAAAAAGTATCGTGAAAAACTATTGAAGAATGATACTTTTAACATAATTGCACGCCTTGGTCCCAAAGGATTCCAGACACCTATGTGGGATTTTAATGTTATGTTGATTGCTCTATCACATACAAGAATTGATGAAAATAAAGTAATTGCCGGTCTTGATGTCTCTGATGCTCCCAGTGCAATTCATAAAGAAACTGCAATTAAAACTACAGAAATAAAAAAGGTGAAGCAAAAGGAACAATTGAAAAATCCTGATGCAAGAATAATCTTTGGAGAAGTATGTGAAGGGGAACTATTAGAAATTTATGCAAAAGCATTACAAGGAATCGCAACAGGTGATTTTAATAGGTATGGAAGGGTATTTTGGGAGGTCTTAAATGTCGATAATAAACTCTGGCTATATCAGCAAACTACTTTTTCTAATACTTCTGAATTTGTCGGCAAACAAAATATAATTTATTGGGAAAACGGAGAAGGTTCTTTATGTAAATCAGATTCTGCACGTATTCAAGGACTTGATTCAATTAAAACAAAAGGCATTGCCATTTCGCAAATGGCAAATTTAAATGCCACAATAAATCTCAATACTATTTTCGATAATAATTGCTCAGTAATTATTCCTCATAAAGAAGAGGATTTTTTGCCTCTTTGGGCTTTTTGTTCTTCAATTGAATATAGTAATGAAGTTCGAAAGGTTGATCAAAAAACAAGTGTTACCAACGCAACGCTTGTAAAAGTTGGGTATAATAAAAATTATTGGGAAAAAATAGCTAAAGATAGATATCCAAAGGGGATTCCCGCCCCAAATAGCTGTGATCCAACACAATGGATTTATCACGGACACCCAATTAAATCAGATCAACCATTACAAGTCGCATTATCTCGCTTACTCGGTTTCCGCTGGCCTTCAGAATATGATGCTGAAATGGAATTATCAGATGAAGCAAGGGAATTAATCAGAGAGATTAAAAGGTTCGATCATTTATCAGACAATGATGGCATTATCTGTATTCCTTCAGTCAATAAAGAAGAAACAGCAGCCAACCGCCTGCGGGATTGCCTTAGGGAGGTATTCGGTGAGGAATGGAATAATAATACAATTCAGCATCTACTCGAAAAAGAAAATGCAAAGTCTTCCAGCCTTGAAAGTTGGCTACGCAATGAGTTTTTTATACAGCATTGCAAAGTATTCCATAACCGTCCCTTTATCTGGCACATCTGGGATGGGCGAAATGATGGTTTTTCTGCATTGGTGAATTACCATAAAATTAACAAGGAAAACCTAACTAAACTGATTTATACCTATCTGGGCGACTGGATACGGATGTGTGAAACGAAGAAGAAAACCGGAGAAAGTGGTGCAGAAGGATTGCTGAGTGCAGCACAAAAACTGAAGGAGAAACTGGAATTGATTCTTGAAGGAGAAGCACCCTATGACATATTTGTAAGATGGAAAACTCTGGAAGAACAACCCGTTGGCTGGGATCCTGATCTGAATGATGGAGTCCGTCTTAATATCCGGCCATTTATTGAAGCAGATGTTCTACGCAAGAAGCCTAATATTAAATGGGGAATTGACAGAGGTAAAAATCCACTGGGTTCTCCTTGGGGTGAGATACGAGATAATGACAGGCATTTAACACTGGCTGAAAAAAGGGCAGCACGGGAGAAAAAATAAAACCTCATAAAGTAGCTATGGATGAATTTATAAAAACTTTTCTCGAATGGTTCAGGAATGATAATCATTCCAGAATAGAGGATTTCTATGCAGATCAAATCACCATTGACAAACTGAACCAATTATCAAAGGATGAATTCATTGAATTCATTAATGAGTTTGCCAGAGAAGGAGGAAAAATCCAATCAGGCGGATACAGGACTGCTCCGCAATTGATTGAAAATGTGAACAAAAAATATGAAGAATTCCGGGGAAAAATTATTGAACCACTTACATCTGGCTTTAATCTGGAGTCATGGCTTCAGTGGTGTGAAAGTTTCCCATTCTTTGGGAAAGGATTGGCAACGATTTACCTCAACCGGGTAAATAAACATAAATATGTAGTAGTTAACAATAAAAGCATTGATGGATTAAAAAAGCTTGGTTACAAAATACCTTCAGCAAACCTGAAAAGTCAATACGATGCCATCCTGGCAGCAGAAAAGAAGCTTTTGGAAAAATATCCAGCGATTGAAAATTTCTTTCGGGTGGATGCAATGATGCATTATATAATAGGTACCGATGAAGGCGGCAAGAAATTCGATGAATTGGTGGCCAGGAGTTATTTCAATTTAAAAGGGTTTGAAGATTATACTCAATATTTCGGATCAAAATATGATGGAAGCAGTCCTGCAGTATCATGGTTTTATGACACCCGCAATAAACTTGAATACCTGGTAACATTGTTGAGTGATAAGCTAAAGAGAAATTTCACAATCAATTACAAAGAAAGACCAAATACACAGGGGGGGAACCTGAAGAATTATGTACTCACCGGCTTTTCACCTAATGGTGTTCATCCTGATGGTAAGTTGTTCATTAAACTTGCCTTTCATACTCTAAATAATAATCCTGCCTTCGATGTCGAAATAGATGTGGATGAAAAAATTGAGGACAATCCATTTAGAGCTGATAGAGTAACAAGAAGAGATGAGACCAGATTGAGGATTCCTGTTGATCAGGATTTTCCACAAGACTGGACTACTCTTATCAACAGTATTTACAATCATGTTGATAGATTAACACAGGAGTATGGGAAAATTACAGGTACTCAAATACCAGTCAAACCGAAAGTACCTAAAACCAGTAAAAGTATGTCGCTAAATAATATTCTCTATGGCCCCCCTGGGACAGGAAAGACATATCATAGCATCAATTATGCCGTCTCTATTGTTGAAAACAAGTCTGTTGATGAAATCTGTGAAGAAGAAAGGTCATCTGTAAAGAAACGTTTCGAAAAATATATTGAAGAAGGGCAAATAGCTTTCTGCACTTTTCATCAGAGTCTTGGTTATGAAGATTTTATTGAGGGTATTAAACCGGTTGAACCTGAATCGGAAGATGAACAATTATCGTATGCTGTTGAAGATGGAATTTTTAAACAGATGTGCGTAAATGCTTCTTTTTCATTTGTCCAGAAAGATATTACTCAGGAGACTGAGAGTGCCCTTGATTTTTCAAGTACATATGATGAATATATTGACTCCGTTAGTGAACAAATACTAAAGGGTGAGGAAGTAATACTACAAACGATAAGTGGTGGTCTGGTGCTGGTAGATAGCATTACACAGAAGAATAATATCAAAATTAAGCATGTTAATGGTACCCGATATTATACCGTTTCAAAAAATCGTTTGGGAAAACTGGCAAAAGCGTTTCCCGATCTTAACCAACTAACCAATATAAACGATCAATTCAGATCAGAAATTGGAGGAAGTAATTCTTCAGCTTATTGGGCAGTTCTAAATGCTGTAAACCAAAGATCTGCACAATACATAAATAAAACCCAGGCAAGAATTAAACCAGATAAAGAATACTCATACAATGATAAAAAGAGGATTATTGAGACCCTGAAGAACGATGATTTCAAAAAGGAAAACCCGAAACAATATGTTCTCGTCATTGACGAAATCAACAGAGGAAATGTATCCCAGGTCTTTGGAGAAATAATCACCTTGATGGAGGATGATAAGAGGTTGGGTGCCGAGGAAGCATTGAAAGCTATCCTTCCATATTCCAAGGAAAACTTCGGAGTCCCCTGTAACCTTCACATTATTGGTACAATGAATACTGCAGACAGATCCGTTGAAGCACTTGATACTGCTTTAAGGAGAAGGTTTGCTTTTATTAATCTGCAACCGGAACCAGATAAGTTGACAATTACAGATGATGGCATTAATCTGGCCGAGATGCTCTCCGTAATCAATAACCGATTGTCAATATTAAAAGATGCTGATCACACAATAGGACATGCATGGCTTTGGAATGTCAAAAATATTGAACAGTTGAAAGGAGTCTTCAGAGTGAATATTCTGCCCCTTCTTAAAGAATATTTTTATAATGATTATGAGAAATTAGGCCTTGTTCTTGGTGATTCATTCTTTGAACCGCATGTTCAGGTCAATGGTAATGTCTTTGCAGATTTTTCTGGTGGTAATGGACTTGCCATGCAATACGACCAGTCATGGCAATTTCGGCTTAAACCTGCTGAAAAATTAACAATATCTGATTTTAACACACTAACACCTCTTACCAACCGATCTTTACCTGATGAGGAACAATAAAACCATACAGGTTTTTGAGCATCAACAGCTTCTGATTGACAACCAGAATTTCCAGAAACATCACTGGGAAGCTTTGGGTTGGTATAATGATCTTCACCAAAGAGATTATTTCACTTTATTACCCAAAGGAGTTAAGTTTCGCCATTATGTTGGAGTTATTCAGGTTGGTAATCTGACTATTGAGATTTTACCTAAAATCGGGCAAAAACCTGGTGAAAATGATAAAGCCTTATGGCAAAAGGTTCTGATAGACATGCTTCGTGAATGTCATTGGATGCAGGTATATGCACACGAAAAAGCAGCATTACGATTCAAACCGAACAGTATACTCGAAGCCTACTTTGAGATATATTTAAATGAGTGTGAAAAACTTATCCGGCAAGGATTAGTAAAGAAGTACAGGACCATCAATAACAATTCAACCACATTAAAAGGCAAATTATTGTTCTCCCAACAGGTTCAACAAAATTCAGTTCACAAAGAAAGATTTTACACAAGACACCAGATTTTTGACCGTGAAAATATCTTCAACCAGATACTCTTAAAAGCATTAAGAATCATTCCGGAACTTAGTCAGAGTCCCTACCTTAAAGACAAGGTATCCAACCTATTGATCTCATTTCCGGAATTATGTGATATTAAAGTTACGATATCAACATTCGAAAACCTTGTTTTTGACAGGAAGACTATCCGTTACAAAGATGCTATTGAGATTGCTGCAATGCTTCTATTGAATTACCGGCCTGATATAATTTCGGGGAAAAATCATGTCCTGGCCATTCTGTTTGACATGAATGATCTGTGGGAAGAGTATATATTCCGGCAACTATCAAGATTTAAACCAGAGAATTTCCAGATAAGGCCACAGAGCACTAAAATATTCTGGAAGTCAGATAGTTCAAATTTATATAAGAAAATACAACCCGATATTACCATTCTTGATAATGAAACAGGTGAAAGCATAATTATTGATACCAAATGGAAAATTCCTGAGAATAATATTCCCTCTGACAACGACCTGAAACAGATGTATGTGTACAATGAATACTGGTGCGGGAAACAGGCTTTTTTAGTTTATCCACACTACTGTTATACAGATGAACCTGTTTTCTACGGGGGTGAATTCGCTCAAAGGGAAAGGAATGCACCAACCCATAAATGTGGGATACTTAAAATACCAGTCCTGGATAAGCAAAACAGTCAATTGAATAACACGATAGGATTACGTATAAATAATTTCCTGAACAAGCATATTTTCGATGAAATACAGTATATACGATAAAGTTATTAAAGCTTTAAAACAAGCTGAGCAGCACAACAGCAGCATAATGGTTAAGCCGGAAGTTATCCTTTGGCCTGATCCGGAAAAACAATGGAGTGAGGTTATAACCACAATGCAGGAAGAATTACCCCAGTTAATTTCCTATGGTAAGTATAAACCGGATCAAAAGCAGGGGCCATCAATATGGATAAAATGCATGGTCACAAGGGTCCTTCCTGAGGCAGATTGGGACGAAAAAGTTACACCCATTGTTTACCTGCCGGGTGTTTCCAAAGGTGATTTAAGGAATGTTGAAGATGCAAGGCTTGAATTCCAGCCACTGCTTGAATACCAGTACACAGGCACCATGTTCGTTCAGGAAAATGGGAAAGAATGGACAATTCTTGCTTTTATGGAAAATCCGGTTCAGGGGTTGGGATTAAAGGTGGCGAAAGATGAAGCGACCAGAAATGCGCTGAAAAAAGCACTGCCAAGAATATTTCGTGATAATGAGATCTTCGAGGGGAAAACCATTGTTGACTGTGATTTCTTAAACAACCAGCTATTCCCTGATATTATCCACAATATCCTTAAATGGATGTGTTCAGGAGATTCTTTTTTGCAGGAGATGCCGGCCGGCAAAAGAGAAGTTTTCATAAATATCTGTAAAACCCAGTATGATTTCACACCTGATCATAAGAACATATTCTCTATAGCGGAGAAATTAGGGGCACAGAGAAACCAGTGGAAGTATGTGTGGCAAATGTATGCCAATGCTCCAAAAAAATATCCGGAAATTGAAGAATTGCTTCGCTCTGGCAAACCCGAGGATCTGGGTGAAGGAGTATTTGCATTCCCGGAAGAAAGTTGGCCACAGGTAAATGAACGACTGGAAAATGAACTGAGAGAATCTCTTACAAAGTTGGCAAAATCATCATCTGATAAGGTATTGGTTAAACTGGATGATTTGAATAATCAGCATCAAAAAAGAAGAGGTTGGGTCTGGTCCGAATTGGGTTATTCTCCTTTGTGTTGTTCACTGCCATTTCTTGTTGGCATGGCTGAAATAGTTTCAAAATCATTCCCGTCTTTATCAATAAACGAGATAAGAGATTATTATCTAACCGAAGGCTATCTGGCAGATCAATACATGCGAAAAGCTTTAGCCACTGTCAAATCTGATAAGGATAAACTGGTTATTAAATCCATTATCCGTGTGCTTTATGCTCCCTGGCTGGAATCAATAACGAAGAAATTCCAGGCACTAATTCAGAAAGATCCTTCTGTTTTTACAGATAAAGCAGCTGTAACTGAATCTGAATCATATGTTTTATTTGTTGATGCTTTAAGGTTTGAGTTGGCAAAGGAATTTGAAGAATGCTTATTGAAATCAGGGTACAAGACAAATCTGGCCTCGGCCTGGTCAGCAATACCCACAGTTACACCAACAGCGAAACCAGATGTATCTCCATTAGCAACGGAAGTATCCGACACAAGCAAATTCGTTGAATTCTGTCCTCAGCTATGCAATGGTAAAGACCTGCAAAGTGCATCCTTTAAAGAGGCATTGGAATCGCTTGAATTCACCAATATTAAGAGTGGTGACACATTAAACATCGAGAAGAAATACTGGCAGGAAATTGGTGATATTGACAGAAAGGGACATGATGAACAATCAGGGATTGTCAAGCGCATCGAAGAACTGTTTGATTATGTTCGGGAAATTATCGATTCTGCTTTTGAAAAAGGAGTTAAAAGGATCAAAATAGTTACTGACCATGGCTGGTTATTACTACCAGGCGGATTGCCGAAGACTCAATTGCATGATGGCCTCACAGAAACCCGTTGGGGCAGATGTGCATTAATTAAGGAAGGAGTGAAATCAGAACTTTTACAACTACCGTGGCGTTGGAATCCATCTGTCTTCATTGCTTATGCTCCGGGAATATCTTTTTTCAAAGCTAATGAGGAATATGCTCATGGAGGGATATCTGTTCAGGAGTGTCTGTTGCCAGTACTAATAATCGAAAATACAATTGAATCAGGTCTGTCACCAAAGATTATAAGTTCCAAATGGGTAGGCCTCAAATGTGCAGTTGAAACAGAAAACTCCGGCAAAGATTATACTCTTGATATACGTACCAAATTCAATGATGAAACAACAACCATTGTAATCTCAAGGAACAAGGCAGTAATTGAAGATAAAGGAAGTTTAATGGTAAGCGATGATGCGGAATCACAATCTGCGACCATTGTATTATTAGATGATAAAGGAAGGATCCGAGATAAAAAAGTAACAACTGTTGGTGAATAAAATTTACCGCTATGGAATTAGATAAATTAGACCAGATCTCATCACAAGCTTTTGAAGGTTATATAGTTCGCAAAGATTTGCTTGAACAATTCCGGAAAACCTATCCAGTGCCAACCTATGTTATTGAATTCTTGCTGGGCAGGTATTGTGCCACAACAAACGAGCAGGAGATACAGGAAGGGCTTGAGATTGTTTCAAGGCAACTGAAAGATCGTACAGTCCGGCCTGGCGAAGAAGAATACTTCAAATCAAAAGCCAGGGAGCAGGGGTCGATAAAATTGATCGATATTATTACTGCAAAGCTGGATACAGCATCCGATAGTTATGTGGCCACCTTGCCAAGTCTACAATTGACAAAGGTTCGCATTTCTGCTGAAATGGTTAATGCGAATGACAGGATGCTTACAGGCGGTTTCTATGCTGAGGTCGAACTGCAATATGACGCTGCTATTGCGCAGGAGAGCAACGGCAGGCCTTTCGGAATCACCAACATTCGTCCGATCCAGTTATCGCAGCGAAATGTTCTGGATATTTTATTCAAGGGACGGGAAAATTTTACACTTGAAGAATGGAAAGACTTATTGATTCGCAGTGTTGGGATGGAGCCATCCATGTTGTCAGAAAAGGCCAAGAATGTCTTGTTTGTTCGTATGATCCCTTTCGTTGAGAGAAACTATAACCTTATTGAATTAGGCCCCAGAGGAACCGGGAAATCGCACCTATACCAGCAAATTTCTCCTTATTCACACTTGGTCTCTGGTGGGAAAGCCACAGTTGCAAAAATGTTTGTGAATATGGGAAGTGGAGAAAGAGGCCTGGTATGCAAATATGATGTTGTCTGTTTTGATGAAGTATCCGGAATTTCCTTTGACCAGAAAGATGGAGTAAACATCATGAAGGGGTATATGGAAAGTGGTGAATTCAGTCGGGGGAAAGAACCAATACGTGCCGATGGTGGGATTGTCATGGTTGGAAATTTTGAAGTGGATGTCGAACACCAGCAACGGATAAGTCATCTTTTTGGTCCATTACCGAAAGAAATGAGGGATGATACAGCCTTTATGGACAGGATTCATGCTTATGTTCCGGGATGGGATTTCCCAAAGCTTAATAAATCATATTTAACGAATCATTTCGGATTGGTCAGTGATTTTCTTGCAGAGTGCTGGACAAGGCTAAGAGACATCAATCGGATTCACTCTGTCCTGGGAAGAATTGATTATGGAAGTGCGCTAAGCGGCAGGGATATCTCAGGAGCAAACAAAACCTTAAACGGGTTGCTTAAATTGATGCAACCCAATCCTGAAGCACCAGTGCCGGATGAATTGTTGGAATGGGCAATAAAAGTTTCCCTTGAATATAGAAGAAGGGTTAAAGAACAGCAAAAAAGAATTGGTTCAGCTGAGTTTCGGAACACTCACTTCAGTTACCGGCTTGGAGAAAATGGCGTTGAAACATTCGTCACAACCCCTGAAATCCATAGTGAAAGTACTATTACTGAAGATCCATTACCACCCGGACAAATCTGGGCAATTAATGCCGGAAGCAGTGAGGAACCAAATGGTTTATACCGGATTGAAGTCAGTTCAGGTCCAGGTTCGGGGGTGAAGATACTGAACAGACCAATACCACCTCAGTTTCAGGAAAGCGTCAGATATGCAGAACAGAACCTGTATAGCAAAGGTAAAGAACTGGTAGGTGACAGAGATCCCCGTTCTCATGAGTTTTCAGTACAACTAAGGGCATTTGATGCTTCCAAGGGTGGAGATGGTATGGGAATGGCAGTACTGATGGCCATGTGCAGTTCAATTCTTGAAAAGAATACCAAAGGGGGATTAGTAATAGTTGGTCAATTGAACCTTGGCGGATCCCTTGATCTGGTTTATGGAGCAGTGAATATTGCTGAAATTGCCGTTGAGAAAGGAGCCTCAACGCTGCTTATTCCTGTGAATGCAAGAAAACAGTTGAACGAGTTATCTGATGACATGATTACTAAGATCAATATCCAGTACTATACTGATTTGAGAGATTGTTTGGTGAAGACGTTGATGGAGTAAATAAGAATATGCTCTTCGAAGAAATAATAAATAAATACAGCAATGAAGTCGAAGAGGCTGTTGACCAACTATTTCATGAAGCACACAAGAACCAGGTGAACGAAACGGATCTATTATTGGTACTTGAAAACGGTTTAAAAAAGGAATATCCTGAATCTACACTAAAACGGTTAAAAATCTCTCCCTACCAAATTGGGCCTGATATTATTGGTTTTAGGTACGATACTTTCTACCAATTTATTAATTATTACAGGCAAGGAATAAAATCGAAAGATGAGTTCTTCAAAGGATTTGATGACGAAAAACTTAAACATTCTTTACTGGATTTCTATCGTGACTTCCAGCTACTGTTGTACATGAAATTCTGGGAGACAGATTTGATATTAAGACGATTATCGAATCTTTCAAATTTAGCACAGGCCAAACCATATTATTGGGATTATTCACAGACTGTTTATGATGCCAGAAGGAACTTAATTAAAGATGAAATTCAAAAACCACTTGAATTCATATGTCCATTGTTCTACAAACTAATTGATGAAATTTATTCTAATCAGATAAGAAATGCTGTTGCACATTCACAATACTATTTTTTATATGATTCAATTCATCTGACAAATAAGGATGGAAATAAACACTACAAACTCAATGGAATTACATATGATGATTGGGAAGTTCTATTTACAAAACTCATCCTGCTCTATAATTTTATGATCAAGAATTTTAACAAATATCAAGTATTATATCAGAAAGAAGTGAAAGACAAGCATTTTGGACTTTTAATATATTTCCCGGAAAATGATTTAAAAGGTTTGCAGAAAACTGGCTGGGTTAAATATGATTTCAGCCATAAAAGATGGCATTGGAACCAGTGACTATAATGAAAAAGAATTAGTCATAAAATGAAAAAAAGAATTATTGAAAATGATTTCTCAAAATACTTTGGGTTCAACTTAAAACCATCACAGCAAAGAGCATTTTCTTTGCTTCAGATTTTTGCTCTGAATCCTAATTCAAAGGTCTTTATCCTAAAAGGCTATGCCGGTACAGGGAAAACGACCTTAATGGGTGGGTTTATCAAATGGCTGGATGAGAAGGATATTACTTTTTCCTTACTGGCTTCAACCGGGCGTGCTGCGAAAATTCTTTCCGATAAAACCAAATCAGAAGCCAGAACAGTTCACAGTCATATTTACACTTTTAATGACCTGGATGATGATCTTGAAAAAATGAGTTCTGTTCAACAGGAATTAAGGGTGGATGATAAAGGCCAGATTAGTTTGCTTTTTGATCTTAAAATTATTGAGTCCGAATCAGAAAAAATATATATCGTTGATGAATCATCAATGATCTCCGATACTCCCGATAAATCTGCATCATTTGCAAAATTTGGAAGTGGGGAATTATTGAAGGATCTGTTTAAGTATGACAAAAAAGGGAAATTCATATTTGTTGGAGATCCATGTCAGTTACCACCTATCGGGCAGAATATTTCTCCGGCTTTATCAAAAGAATATATTCAAAATCATTACAATATTACTGTTGAAGAGTTTGAACTGACTGAAATTGTAAGGCAGTCTTCAAGAAGTAGTATTATAGATGCTTCTGTGAAGGTCAGGGAACTATATCAAAATAATCCACCAGTGAAATTTGCATCATTCCCTTTGAAAAACCATCCCGATATTGAAATTCATAGTTCTCACGTTAGCTTACTTAATTCATACATTGCACAGATCAGGGAAAATGGATTTGAACATTCAACTCTAATTAGTCAGACTAACAGGCACTGTTCAGATCTTAATAAAATAATCAGAAATACTTTGGAGAAGCAAAGTACCCAGTTAGAACCGGGTGATATTCTAATGGTAACACAAAATAATTATTTAACAACTCTGGTTAATGGAGATGTAGTGGAAGTCTTGCAAACCGGACAAAAAGAGTACAGGTGTGGATTATCTTTCGTAAAAGTTCACGTGAGGGAATTGTCTTCCGGGGAAACGTATTCCGTTCTGCTTATTGAAGACATCTTATATTCGATGTCTACGAACTTAAACAATAAGCAACATAAAGACCTGATGATTGACTATTACCATCGTATGAAAAGCAATGGTATTAGTCAAAAGGACAGAGCATTTAAAGACAGGATGCTGACAGATCCTTATTTAAACGGATTAAAGGCAGTTTTTGGCTATGCTCTAACATGTCACAAGAGTCAGGGAGGTGAATGGAACGAGGTTTTTTTGTATCTTGATAACTCTATTCATGGAATACCCAAACCTGGTATATACCAGTGGTTGTACACTGCTGTTACAAGAGCAAGAGTTCGATTACATGTTGTAAATGATTGGTTTATAAAATAGTCTGTCATGATTGAAGCTTTAAAGAAAAGGTATAAACTTGGAGATGTTATTACTATTTACACTGATGAATCTTCATTTACCGGTAAAATTGAAGATTTCGATGAGTCTTGCATCGTAATAGATACAGGTGATAATATCGAATTTATTGCCAACAAATCTATTACAAGATTTTCTGCAGGTAAGTTTTCTACTCCTGTAAAAAATAATGAAGACAGCAAAGAAAAAGATATTGAGGAAGGACATGTTACCGAACAGATTGTCCAGTCTATTGATAACCCTGATGTTAGCGATCTTCCAGTAAAAGAAAACCGAATAATAAAACCGTTAACAGAGTACAAGGTTGGCGAAAAGATACCGTTAGACTTGTTAGAAAAAGTAAGTAATAAGAAATCTAAAGTTCAAAAAATAAGAACTCCAAATAAACCAACGACTGTTTTTAAATCCTTTGAGGACCTTGAGCAACTTATTATGCCTGAAATGGAGGAGGAGAACAAAAAAACTGTCAGTGCTAATGGTGTAATAATTAAATACTTCCCTGAACGCACATTTGGATTTATAGTAGACAAATTTGGATATGAGATTTGGTTTGGGCTTAAAAACATTTTAGACCAAGAGCTTATCGAAACCCTAAAGTCCCCCTCGAAAAAATATAATATTCCAATTCTTTTTACTCTATCAAGGAATTACAAAGGAGAAACAGCTAACTTAATTCAAAAGCCAAAAACCATTGACGAAATTTTAACCAATTCACAAAAGTTATTTCAAGAAGATAGACTTGACAGTGCCTTAGGATTGATTGAACAAATTCTTTATTCATTTCCGGATAATAGGAAAGCATTAAAACTTAAATCTCAGTACGAGTCGAAATTATTTAAAATTAAGGGTTACGTTCCTAAAAGTAAATTCAAAGCATATGATTTGAATTACCAGAAGGCTACAAGAGCAAGATTAGTTGATAAGAACTTCGAGGCAGCATTGAATTTTTACTGGTTGGCGTTAAAAAATAATGAAAAGAGAGAAAGCTGCATTAAGGATATAGCAATGCTATATGTTTCAATCGGGGAAACTCAAAAAGCTCTTGAGTTTATGCTTAAATATGAAGTCGAACTTCCAGAAAATATAACGACATATAACTATCTAATTAATTTTTATTCATCAATAAAAGACTTTGGCAAAGTTATCGAAAACCTTGATCTTCTTTTACAAGATAGATTGATATCTAAAAACGCATTAAAGTATTCAGGTTATTTGTCGAGAAAAGGATTCGCTTTGATTCAGATAAATAGGTTAAACGAAGCCAAGAAATTACTTGAAGAGGCCGTTTCTTTAAATCATGATAATATCTATGCTTCAAATCTTTTAAAAGCTATAGATGAACCAGATAAAGAAGAGTTTGGTAAGTTAATAAGTGAAGCGGAATTTGAAACCTTGGGTGGTGGAATAAGTCGATTGATGATAGATATACTGGAAAACTATACTGAATATCATGGAGTCCCTACGAAATTTGTGGAAGCTGGTCAATTTGGACAAAAGACATTAAAGGAAATTAGAAAACTGATCGAAGGGGCAGGTAAAGCAAGGCCTAGAGAAAGAGCAAACTATCTTCTTTCTGAAGCTAAATTAATGCAGCAATTGGAACCTGAAGCAGAAGAAGAATTAAGATCTGTTTTAGCTAGATATTGTAATGCAATGGCATTGAATTCTATATATGAGAAATACTCACTTGATATTGCTCGAACTTATTATGTTGAAGCATTCAATCTTGAAGACAACTGGGACAGCGTAAAAAGACAGTTTATTTTGTTTGTAGTATCTCTGAAGAACATACATCAAGAATTATTAAGTGTAAATACGAGCCTAAGTGGCAAAGAAATTAGTAATCAAGTAATTGATGAGATTATTTTAAAATATTTGACTACTGAAAGACGAGAAGTCTGGGATAATATACTTACAGTTTTCATTGTCAATAAATCAATATTCTCAAGCAGTATAAAGTTAATTTTTAAGTGTACCGAAGTTAAGAACAAAACGATTTTATTCCTGAGAAAACTTGGTTTCGACATTTCCTCTGATGTAGATTTTGATACTTATACTAACATATGGAATTTTGCGAGAGAAAAAAGGCAACGAGAATATAGCAAATGGTTCGCTTCCATTAAAGCTATCTACTCGATAAACAGTTTAGAAATCCTGGTAAATCAATTATCTGACTCCTTACAAGAGGCAATGAAAAAATGGCTACCACAATTAGATATTTCAAGATTGACGACCATCTCTACAGATATCTATGATGTATTAAGTCAATATCTTAGACAGTCAGGCTATCGTGACAAGGAAAGATTTTATAGTTTTGGTAAAGCCCAGGTCAATCAATTAATTTTAGAAATTAAAGAAAAACCGACAAGGTTTTCATATGAAGGGTTCATTCCGCTTCTAGAGAAGATTGATATTCTTCTGGATAAATCATTCAAAGTTGTTGATTCCGCAAGTACCCCCGTTGTTAAGATAAGCATTCTTGGAGAAGCATCGATTGTTGCAACGGATAGTTCTGTCCCAATCAAGATATTAGTTGAAAATTCGAAAGAATCTTCTCCTATAAGAGATATTTCAATTAGTATTCAAAATAATGAAAATATATCCACCTGTGAGAAAGCTGAATACTTTGATTCAGTGGAAGGAGGCGAGAGCTGTGAAATGCATATAAAGGCAATCGTTTCTAACAACGTTATTAAGGATAGGGCGACAACTATTGAAGTGACTTGTTCGTATAAAAGACGAAATCAAGACGAACCAATTACAATAAATGATCAGCTTTCATTAAGGCTTTATTCAGAGGAAGAGTTTGAGGTCTTGCCAAATCCTTTTGAAAAGCTTGCAAATGGTGGACCTGTGACTGACACTAGTATGTTCTATGGTAGAAATGAATTCATTGAGAGAATTACACAAGCCATTATTCAAGCTGATTCAAAGCAAGTAGTAATATATGGTCAAAAACGTTCTGGGAAATCTTCAGTTCTATATCATTTAAAGAAGGCATTGGAGAATACAAACAAAACTTTTTGTATTTCATTCAGCCTCGGAGATGTTTACGAAACTTTATCCTCATCAACTTTCTTCTATAAGATTCTATCCTTAATTGAAGAAGAATTAGAGAATATCTCCTTTGAGCACAAAGAAGTTCCTGTCTATAAATGTCCTTCTTATTCAGAATTCAAGGAAAACCCAAATCCTGCTGATCTTTTCAGGAAAGAAATTAGGATCTTCAAAAGAACATGTTCTTTAATGGGTTCATGGAAGGATAAGAAATTAGTCATAATGATTGATGAGTTTACTTATTTATTTACTGCAATCAAAACCAACAAAGTATCTGATGCAATAATGAAGCAGTGGAAAGCAATAACACAAAATAAAGATTCAATGTTTTCATCCGTACTGGTTGGCCAAGATGTTTTTCCAATGTTTAAGGATGAATTTCCAAACGAATTTGGTGTTACTCAAGATGAAAGACTAACATATCTTTCAAAAAATGATGCCCTAAGATTAATCGAAGAACCAATAGGTAAGACTAAATCAAATAGGAATCGTTTTATTGGAGATTCACTAGATACAATTATTGAATATACATCTTGTAATCCATATTATATACAAATCTTTTGTGCGAGATTGGTCTCAGAGATGAATAGAAAGAAATATATTGAGATCACTAGTGCAGATGTTAAAGAAATTGCTGATAGTTTCATAAATGGTGGCCAAGCTTTAACTGATGATAAATTTGACAACTTGTTAAATGCGGGTGAGAAACATGATATTCAGAGGATTCCACAAGATCATTCCAAGGCAATTCTTAGGAAAATAGCCATGAATGCGATGAATATTGGTTTTTGTCTTCGAGAACAGATTTCAATTGGGAACCCTGAATACGAAGACGAAATTTTAAAAGATCTAGTGAAGCGAGAAGTATTAGAACAAAAAGGAGATAGTTTTAAAATACAAGTAAAACTCTTTCAAGAATGGTTATTAAAACATTAGGTACCCAAAATCCCTTCTCAGACTATGGAACTGTGGTTAAGGGAGTACGATTTGCTGGTCGTAGAAGTCATATTCAGACAATACACAATCGTGTTCTTGGAGAAAATTTTGGCAACCTAGCAATTATGGGCATGCCTCGTATTGGCAAAACAAGCTTAGCTTGGAATTCATTAATGCCAATCAAAGAGGAATTGTTGCAGAAAAGGAATTTAATATCCTTTATTTATGTTGCTAGAATTTCCACCTCAAATGATTTCTTTAAGCAATTGATATATGAAACTTTGGAGGAATTAAATCAATTAAAGGAACAATGCTCTGCACAAATAATAAGAAAGCTCAACAGCATTTATTCTGATTTGAGAAAAACTGAAAATGATAAATTTGAGTTTAATAACCATGTACAGAAATTTTACAAACTTTTAAAAAGAAATAGGATCAGAGCGACCTATATTTTGGATGAATTTGATAGCGTTTCGTCCTTTTTAACTATTGCTGATTTTCAGACTTTAAGACAACTTGCATCTCAACCTGAAACTCAAATCTGTTTAATCACAGTATCAAGAAGAACTATTCAAGAAATTGAACCTGAGAATGGCTCTATATCAAATTTTTACGGTATTTTCTCTGATTTAAGATTAGGCCTTTTTGATAAAGAAGACATATTAGAATACTGGAATTCTGTCGCATCATTTGATATTGAGATTTCTGAAGCATATAAAAAAAATGTTCAGTACTTGGTTGGCAATCATCCTTTCTTAATCGATCTATACAACTATGAAGTATTTAATTTGCTTAAGAAATTTTCGAAGGTTAACAATGATTCATTATCACTGAAAATTGAATCAGAACTTAAGCTAAATCTTTATAATAACTTCGAAAACATCCTTAATCTAATGCGAGAAGAAGGATTATATTCCAAAGCCATTCAGCTTATTCTAGGGCCAATTTATGATGTTACTAGCTTAGAAGAACAAAGATTACTCAAATACGAGTTCATAAGACACATAAGTAGTGAAGAAAAAATTCATTTGCTCAAGCGGGACCTTGGTGTTAAAAATCCAAAATCAAACATTTCCTATGCCTGCTTTTCTGACTATTTTACAGAACTTTTAAATTTAAAATCTTCAGAAGTTGATTATTGGCCTCTTTGGAGTCAAACTGAAAAACTGGTTAGGGAACTAATTAAAGAATATATTGATTTAACATTTGGAGATAATTGGGAATTGGGTTATTATAAACGACATGAAAAGAGCGAGGGAAAGTTAAAAGCAATTGAAAAGCTTGATGAGATTCGATCCTATTCCAAAAATAAATTTGGTAGTTTAGCAAGCTCCCATCTTGTTGATTATACATTCCCGAGAGATATGTATGATCTTTTCATTTCAAGTGATTGGATCTGGTTTGAGAAAGTATTACAGGATTCAAAAAGTGAATGGGGAAAAAGATTCAATACATTGGCAGATATCAGAAATCCAATTTCACATAACAACTTAGAATTTGTCTCAGCTGAAGTTTTAAAAAGCGCAAAAGAGTATTGTGAAATTATAATTCAAAGAATCACTAAATGGCGAGAGAATAAAAACTAATAGTGACGGATAGATTCCATAACATTAAAAGTTTTGTACTACTTTTTGTACTACCAATGAAAACGGCCTTGTAAATATCTGATTTACAAGGCCGTTTGATTTACTCAGTCGGGGTGAGAAGACTCGAACTTCCGACCTCTACGTCCCGAACGTAGCGCGCTAGCCAACTGTGCTACACCCCGGTAAATCCCTCCGAAACTCGGGCTAAAGAGGAATCAGCTTTCTGCCGACAAAAATAATATTTTTTCTTTACCTTTTGAACAATCCGTTTGTCACTGCAGAAACTTTCTTTCATAGTTGAAAAACTTAATGAATATCACAAAAAAAATAACCGATTTCTGACTAATTTTGACTTAAATTCCGGCTAAGTCTTATATAAACAAGCTTTAAAACCGTGCAAGATCTTATCAAATCCGGAAAAAATCTCTTCTCCTTACTGCATCTGCTTTGTTTAATTCTATTCTTTTGCCCCAGTACTTTATTTTCACAGGAAAACATTGTTACAGACAGCCTGAATGCTCTGCTGAAGCAATCTAAAAACAAAACGGATATTCTTAATTCACTAGCCGCTGAATGCCAGTATATTTCTCCGGCAAGGTCACTCATGTTATCTTCCGAAGCCCTTGAAACTTCAAAAAAAGAAAAAAATGAAAAAGGCGAAGCTTATGCATGTTATTACATCGCCTCCAATTACCTTTCATTGGGACAGTATGACACATGCCTTAAAATGCTTGACAGATCAGAAACCTTGTTCAGAAAACTGAACAATATTGAAGGCTTATTGCATATCAGCAATGCCAGGGCTAATCTCAGATACCTCCAGGGGAATCTTGATGATGCACAGCAACAATTTCAGGACAATCTGCTGAATTCCGAAAAAAACAATCTCCCCCGGATCCGGATCTCTGCCCTGACAAATATTGGCCGGATAAACTGGCTCCGGGGAAAAACTGCAACAGCCCTGAGTTATTACAATGAAGCACTGCAAAAATGCGATTCTGTGAAAACGCCTTATATGCAGGGGATGATCCACCTACTGACTGGAATAGTCTATCAGGATTTGGGCTATTATGAGCTGGCTGCTTCCAAAATACTAAGTTCCATACAGATTTTTGAAAGGATGAACTACCTTACAAAACTGCCATATGCATACAACTACCTTGGATCGGTATGCTACGAAATGCAGGATGATGATAATGCCATCAATTATCTGCGCAAAGCCAGCTATGGATTGAAACAAATCGGCGATGACTGGGGCCTGGCTATCTCACAAAGGTTCATGGGCAGAGCTTTCCGCAGATTAAAATTGCAGGATTCGGCAGAGTATTATTACCGTAATTCGCTGAAACTTGCCCGGAAACTGAACGACAGAAGCGGTGAAATATCCTCCATGCGATTTCTGGGAGAAGTCTTCCTTGATCAGGGAAAGGGCGACAGCGCATACATACTCCTGAACGAAAGCCTCCGGAAATCTTTGGCATTAAAAGATATGCGTGAAAGGGTCAATATTTTATATGATCTGGGAATTCTGAACGATCGCCAAAACAACTTCATACGTTCATTAAGCCTCCTGCATAATGCCGGCTATCTGGCTGATTCTCTTGACCTGTTCTATGAAAACATGCTTATTAACAAACAGCTGGCTGAAACATATGAAAAATCAGGAGACCTTAAAAGTTCCCTCAAATATTACAAATTATATAAATCGCTGAATGATACAGTTAATTCCTCTGAGAAACGAAAGAATGTCGACGAACTACAGCTAAGGTATGAAACCGAGAAAAAGAACAATGAAATAGGCGCCCTCAGGATGCAGCAAAGAATACAACAGGTCAGGCTGAAAAACCAACGGATCCTTGGATATTCGCTGGGTACTGTTCTTATCCTGGTGATTGCATTTATAATTGTCCTATGGTACAACTACAGGCAGAAGAAAAAGGCTAATGAGGAAAAGGAAATTCTGTTGAAGGAGATACATCACAGGGTAAAGAACAACCTTCAGACAATTTCAAGTCTGCTTAGTCTTCAGTCTTTCAGCATAGGTGATGATAAAGTAAAAGATGCTGTCAGGGAAAGCCAGGAAAGGGTGAAATCGATGGCTTTGATACACCAGATGCTTTACCAGCAGGAGAAACTGTCGGAAATTGATTTCGGACAATACCTTCAGAAGCTCGTGGAATCCATATCCTCAGGTTATCATAACCCTGCCACCAGAGTATCCTATCATATTGATTGTGATAACGCCCGGCTGGATATTGATACAGCCATCCCATTAGGTCTTATTGCAAACGAACTCCTGATAAATGCCTATAAATACGCTTTTAATGGTAGAAACCAGGGAGATATTTTTATCTCGCTTGTACGGAACAACACTAACAAATACCTGTTCAGAATAAAAGATAACGGCATTGGATTACCCGGTCATATCAGTATCGACAAAGCCGAAACACTTGGTCTGAGACTTGTATCACTTCTTGTAAGGCAGATAAAAGGAAACATAGCTTTTTCTACAACGGGCGGGACCGAATTCACAATAACTTTCTAGAAAATTCAGTTTTAAAATGTGGCAGTAAATTTGTATTTTGACTGAAGATATTTCTGATTTGATAAAATGTCATAATCCGGCCTGTTTTGGAAGCTTTGGGTGACATACGGATTCTTATAGTTGAGGACGAGCTGATAATTGCGGAAGATATCCGGACCAAACTTGTTAGTCTGGGCTATATTGTAACAGGTATGGCAATGTCAGCAGATGAAGCGGAATATCTTCTTCAGGCCGATAAACCTGACCTTGTCATGCTTGATATTATGCTTCAGGGGAAAAGAGACGGTATTGATCTTGCGCGCATAATAAGGGAACAGTATAAAATACCTTTTATTTTTCTGACATCCTATGGTGACAGGGAAACCGTGGAAAGGGCAAAAAGTGTTCTTCCCGATGGATATCTTTTAAAGCCATTTACCGATAAGGACCTCTTTGCAGCAATCGAGATAGCCATATTCAGGAAATGCAGGGTAAACGAACCTGCAGATGACAGGTTGCGGGAATCACCGAATGAAGTGTTGAACGATTGCATTTTTATAAAAAAAGACTATCTGCTTGTCAAGATAAAGTTCAATGAGCTTTTATGGATTAAATCAGATGGAAATTATCTTGAGCTATTCTGCACCGGAGGCAAAAAGCATCTGATCAGATCTACCCTGAAAGATTTTCTTAATAAACTCCCATCCTCTTTGTTCCTTCAGATACATAAATCATACGCTGTTAATATAAATCACATAGAGGCAATTGAATACAGCCACATGATAATCGGGAATAACAGCATTCCGGTCGGACGCCTTTTTATTGAAAATATCAAGGAAACTCTCCATATAGACTTCTAGGTACATAGCTTAAATCTTCGCTAAAGATCATCCCTGCCAGATTGCAGTTTATCACTCCATTGTGCTGTTTATCACAATTTTTTGACTTCTATCTTCCTGATCTTTAATTTTATATGACACTTCTAATTATTCAGAAAGCTATGAAAAAGATAGTGTTATTGATGCTTCTTTTCGCTCCGATGATCTGCATCAAAGCGCAAGTAAAGGTAGATCTTAAGGGGAAGGTAGCCAGGGAAGCTGACCGAAGAGCAAATCAAAGGACTGCTGAAGCAGTTGACAAAGCTTTTGACAAAGCAGAAGAGGGCGTTGCTTCACTATTCAAAAAAAAGGAGAAGGAAGAGAAGGCAGTTCAGGAGAAAAATCAGGATATCCCGGATAATCAGAAAAATCAGCCTGCAAATGAACCCGGCAATCCAAGCGATGAAATTCAGGGTACCGGGCAGCAGCAACCGACGCTTGTCTGGGCTAAATATGATTTTGTACCTGGCGACAGGATCATCTTTGAAGATATCCACGAGAATGAGGAAAACGGTGAGTTCCCGTCGCGATGGGATCTGGTTTACGGCGGAGGGATAGAAAATGCCGTGTTTGACAATAGCAAAGTGATCTATTTCAGGTCGGGAGATGCATTTATTGTTCCATATCTTAAAAACCCCAAAGTTGATTACCTGCCTGATATTTTCACAATTGAGTTCGATGCATGGTTCGAAGCCCGGGAATACTGTTATTATTACCTGAAACTGTTTGACGACAAGAACCAGGCAGATGCCTGCAATCTGATAACTGTTTCTGCCAATGCCATTTATTACAAGGGCCTCGGAGGGTCAACCTATCCGGATGAGAAATATGATGATAACCTCAGCCGTAGTTACTGGAGGCATATAGCTTTGTCATTTAATGTTAGGGCCCTTAAAATTTATCTTGATGACGCCCGTCTTGTCAATATTCCAAATGTGGAATGCAACCCGACAGGAATAACAATAGGAGTTCCCTCATTTAACAGTGCAGGCACCAAAGGTATAAATCGCTTCATCAGGAACATCAGAATTGCTGAAGGTGGAGTTAAGCTCTATGACAGGCTTCAGCAGGATGGCAGGATAATTACCAACGGTATAAGATTTGATGTAAATAAAGCTACACTAAGACCAGAGTCTATGGGTGTGATCAACTCCATATTCCAGTTAATGAATGACCATCCTGAAGTTAAGTTCAGTGTCGAGGGCCACACTGACAGTGACGGCGATGATGCATTCAACCAGAAGCTCTCCGAACAGCGGGCCGAAACAGTTGTCAGCACTCTTATACAGATGGGCATAGACAGCAGCCGTCTGACAACAAAAGGCTGGGGCGAGAGCAAACCACTCAGCGACAACTCCACACCCGAAGGTAAGGCAAATAACAGGAGGGTTGAATTTGTAAAGCTTTGAATCATTTTAAATATTAAATCTTATGAATACATGTTCATTATCCCGGTTATGCAATTCCAAAACGACATTTTTTATTATTGCCATGATACTGCAGGGGCTAATTTTTACTTCAGCGCAACAAATCTCAAAAGTCAACCAGATTAACACCGTCAGACAAAAAATCAGTCCTGTAAAAGTTTCAGAGACTGAGCTGAGAAACATACAAAGTGCCGCACCTGTAACTAACACATTATCATCATCAAAGAACCTGCCGGGGGTTATCCCGATAGATGTGACCGTGCCCGAGAGTTACGATGTATGGGAAGCAGGTAAAAATTATAATATCAGGTGGAGGGGTGCAAATGAAGAAGTCAGGATAGACCTTGTATCATCATTGACCACCGGGGGACGGCCACTTGCACAGTACAATATAGTTGGAAGAGCCCCGAACACAGGTTTGTATTCATTCAAAGTACCATATAACTGGATATTAAATCCCTTTGGTTATCTTGTGAAAGTGTCAACTCTGAGCGGCAAACAATCAGGTTACAGCACAGGACCGACAGCCGTTTACACCCAGCCTGTTGACCTAGAATGCAGAATCGTTGATGCTTATATTAAAACTGATCGGGATATTTATGTTGTTTATGCTGAAAGTGATAAGTGGCTTGAATTCAATGTCTTGATTAGAAATAAGGGAGTTCAAAGCCCGGTCACCATCGAGAATGTGCTGGTCAGAATAATAAAAGAACCCGAAGGGATTGTTGCCAGCCAGGAAGAATGGGGATTCAGCGGTATTTATGGTCATGAATGGTATAAGCTGCCTGAACCACTAAAATTCAATATCTCAAGTGAAACTGCGAAAACCTGGTGTTTGAGTTATGATAAAACTGTTAATTTAAAAAATGGATCGTACCGGGTAGAGGTAGAACTTGATCCTCAAAACCGGCTGGGAGAGAATCAGCAATGCCGTGATGATAATAAATGTGTGAAAATATGGCAAATAAAATAAGACTATAATGAAAAGAGTAATCAGTGGTTTTATCATTCTCATCATGTCTGTTCTGCTGTCGGGCTGCACTGAAGATGATGAGCCTCAGCTGTCGACAGATGACCTTCTATTATTCTGGACTGACAGGGACGGAAATGATGAAATATACATGATGGATACGGAAGGTATGAATGTTACACGTCTAACGAACAACAGCTTTAATGATTTTAACCCGCAATGGTCACCCGACGGCAAAAAGGTTCTTTTCGAATCGAACAGGGACGGTAACCGTGAGATATATGTAATGAATCCCGATGGCACAGAACAAACCCGGCTTACTGATAATCCTTCCCTCGACTGGGTACCGCAGTGGTCTTCCGACGGGAGCCGGATCACTTTCATCAGCGACAGGGACAAACATTATCAGATCTATTCTTTGAAGCCTGACGGAACCGATCTCAGGAACCTGTCAAACTACATTGACGTGGACTACAACCCTCACTGGGCGCCTGACGGCAATAAAATTGTTTTCGAAAGAAGGATAGCCGGAAGTATGGAGATTTTTACAATGAACAAAGACGGCTCAAACCAGGTGAGGCTGACAAACAACAGTGCAAATGACTATAATCCGAGATGGTCACCTGACGGCAGCAGAATAGCATTCTCGAGCGACAGGGACGGTAACCAGGAAATATATGTGATGAACGCGGATGGCACTAACCAGATTAGGCTTACTGAAAGTGCCGATGTCGATGAGTCATGGCCCCAATGGTCGCCCGATGGCAAAAAGCTTTTATACTGTTACTGGTACCACCCAAGTCCACTGGCAATATACATGATGGATCCTGACGGGAAAAATAAGAAACTTCTTTCTACAGGATCATTCGATTATTTTGATTATCCTCAGTGGCTGCCCGATGGTAAAAGGATAATATTTTCTTCTAACAAATATCAGAAATGGGATATTTTCACCGTTGATGTTAATGGATCTGAAACCAATTTAACAAACGGTTCCGGCAACAGCCATTTATATTTTATCAGGTAGAGGAGTACAATCACAGATTGTCGGGATTGAAGGTCACACTTGCCCTGCCATAAACAGATACCACAGCATCTCCGGCAAACGATTTGTAAGGCTTGCGCTCAAGTGTATTATTAAGAATACCCTTTACACAGGCAACCTGATCGTTAATAAAATCAGCCGGCAGGGGACCGCCATGACCGGGAAAGATTGTAGTGTATTCCGTCGAACGGGCAGCCAGCTTTTCAAGGGTTTTGAGATACTCATGCAGCGGCCTTGAATTTGGCAGAAAAAGCCATACAAGTGTATTGCTGTTGTCGCCTGCAAAAAGGTACTTGTTTCCTGTGTCAAGCAAACAAATTTCACCCGGAGTATGTCCGGGAGCTTCAATGACCTGTATCTTCCTCCCTCCAAGATCGAAGATCCTGCCTTCCCTTACAGCGATCATCCTGGTATTGAATGGTTTTCCCTTGTAAAGCTCATTTTCACCCGGACCAGCTCCCTGCTGCATATTCTTTGCAGAAGCATTACGCGCTTCAGGCAGGTTATACTGCCGTGCCGCCGCGGAATCGGCCGGATGGATATAAACCTTTTCAAACTGATAATCAGAACCTGCATGATCGGGATGACCATGTGTGATAACAACCATAAGGGGCTTTGATGTAAGTTTTTTCACAACAGCCGTCAGATCGGCCGTGCCGAGTCCGTTATCTATAAGCATGGCGCTGTCGGTACCTTCAATAAGATACATGTTGTCTGAGCCATGATCATCTATGACCCAGGTCTTCGGATAAAGCTCCCTGAAATTAAACCAGGAACCAGCGTTCTGTGAAGGAGAACTAATTGCTGCTGCCGCCCCGAACTCAAAAAAAGGTATTGCAAAAAGGGCTATAAGAAAGCAAGAAAATCTTTGTACTGTTTTATTCATAATTTCCGTTATTTCGATTTTTAAGACATTCAATATTTTTAAAACATTTAATAATTATATCTATTTTAAGATACTGCTTTTCTCAGCCCTTTCCATTTCTGAACGTGCATCACCAGGAAGCAAAAAGCCTTCTGCAGCGAGTGCTTCAGCTGCTTTTCTTACTGCAGCAACATATTTCTCATGTGAACCGTAACGTTCCTGCAATGAACGTCTTGGATCACCTGCTTCCTTACGCTCTGCCCTTGTCTTCTTAAAAGGAATGAACATTCCGTTCAGACCGGAGAGGTCTCCCCTGCCGGATCCTTCCTTTCGCAATGCCCATCCTGTGAATGTTCCGACCGGAACTCTTATATTTATCCCCCTGATTCCTGCGACTTCATTGCCATCCTCATCAACTTTCGGAACAAGTGCGCTGTAGATCTTTTCCGATTTTGGCACAGGAGGTTCAAGAGTAAGAATTCCCGTCACATTTCTGGAATCATATTGCGGGCCGTAGTCCATTAAAGGCAGTTCATTCACTTTCCCGTTATACGGGATCCCGGGAATATCGGGCCAGCCAACAGATGCTCTGGCAGCCGGAACGAGTGTTCCCGATGCCAGGGTAGGATACCTGCTGACGGGGGGCAGTTTTCCCTCCAGTATCCATTTTTCAAGCGCAATGACAAGCGCTCTGTGATAAGGATAGTATGAATTGTAATTCTGACGGAAACCGCTCATCTGGTCAGCAGCATCCAAAGGGGTGTGCTGCGTCCCTGAAAACAGGTATATCCTTACATTATCAGGGATATCAAGATCCCGTGTGCCGTAAGAATCTGTCGTCGTAAGCGATGCCCTGAGCTGCCAGTATTCAGAAGAACTGAGTGTCTGAAATATTTTAGGGCAGGTGTTTGTTTCAATACATTTTTGCAGGATTCCACCCTTTATGCCTGAAATTGAATCGTATTCAACGCTCCATGTAAACGGAGGATCATTGCCGGGGAACAGATGATCTTCATGCTGCAATCCGCCTCCGCCCGGACGTCCGAAACGTATATTAAGAGAGATGCGGCGTGTCCCGATATGAGCATTTATGCCATCGAACACCTTTCTTCCGTTCTCATCCTGATTAAAGCCAAGGAACAGAAAGGTCCTCGCAAAATTGCTGCATTGGGATACCCCCTGCATTATGGCAGCTCTTACAGGATTTTCTGTCATTCCCTTATCAGCAAGCGGATTGGGGTATCCCGATTTATCAATTAGATCATTCCTGAGGAAAGAGCAAACATCCCTTATTGCTGCAAATCCAAGGCCCAGCACCAGGGGATTTTTGGCTTTATAGATAAGCTCATAAATGAAGCCGGGTTGAAATTCATCCCTGAGTGATATTTTTTTCAGGCTTGGGGCCCCGGGGAACCTGGTTTTTGAACAATCCGAAAAAGCCCACTCACTGTTTGGGATCAGCTCACGCTTATCTGCTTCAAGGACACGTTTCGTAAGTGAACATTCTGACTTATCAGTGCTGACGGCTTCATAGCTGTAATGAGTGTTTCCCGTAAAAAATCCGCCGGATAGGTCGAGTGTTTTGGCAGGCTCTGAAACCTGGTATTCAGTCCGCAGGATCCCTGCAATCTCTCCGCCATTTTCAGCAGCATAAGGCACTTTCATGGTCAGCCTGTTGCCGCCTTTGAGAACGTCCCCCTGCCATGCACACCACAGATACACATATCCCCTGCCAAGCAGGACAGTGTCGGCAGGGATCATGTTTCCGCGGTTGGGGAGACTGAGAAACAGGAGGCCGTTGCTTTTTAACATATCTGCCGGCCTGAGGATCACAAAGTCAGAAATATATTCGACCATCCCCTTGTCGTTCACAGGGGCAAGGGCTATATCCTGTATTATACTGTTAAAGGGACTTCCGGGATCGACTTCGCCGTAGAACTGACCTGTGATCAATATATAAGACCCGGCTGTCCCGAATTGCCTCCCTTCAAGAAAAGGCTCCGTCTTTGAAATGAAAACTCTTGTTATGCCGGCATATAACGGGGCAGAAAAAATAAACCAGATAAGGAGAATGGGTATCAGCAGCCATTTCACAGGAATATTGCTTTTAATCATATCGTCCAGATTAATGAACCCGCCAAATAAACAGAGGGTATTTAATATTAGACAATTAAAACTGTTCCTTTATTCTGGTCAGACCTTCCCGAAGGGCTTTATGCCTCTCCGTGGAGAAGGTCCAACATTGTGCAATTTAACTGTATTAAAGCAATTACTTATTACTTTCCGGGAAAGAAATTGATCGAAGAAGCCGATTGATCCTCTTAATATGATCACCTTCAGCATACAAGTTTAAAATATAGGTGTACTTTTGCTTCGAAGTATCAAAAACTGAATTAAAGATGGCCCGTGACAGGATTGTATCAATTGACATCATGAGAGGTCTTACCCTTCTCCTTATGCTTTTCGTCAACGACCTGAATATGGATGTCGCTCCGGCCTGGATGGGACATATGGAAGCAAACTTTGACGGGATGGGACTTGCCGACTGGGTATTTCCGGGATTTCTTTTTATTATGGGAATGGCCATACCCTTTTCATTTGCCAGGCGGATTGAGCAGGGCATGGCAGTTCAGGATATCAGCAAGCATGTCTTATACAGGAGTTTAAGCCTGATAGTGATCGGTATCCTGATGCTTAATACAGGCAGGGTCAACCCCGATCTTACAGGTATGAGCACAAACCTCTGGGCACTATTGATGTATGGAGCAGTATTCCTGATATGGAATGACTACCAGAAGAAGGATAAAACACCATTCCTTGTCATGGGGCTAAGGTTGCTGGGGATAGGAATTCTGATAATGCTTGTCCTCAAATTCCGTTCGGGACAGGAAGAAAATGACGGATCTCTGATTGCCGGCTGGTGGGGCATTCTCGGACTTCTTGGCTGGGGTTACCTGGCAGCTTCCATCGTCTATATCTTTTTCCGTGACTCAATTTTAAAGACCGTTGCAGCTGCATCCTTTTTTCTGGCATTGAATATTTTATGGGCATCAGGCCTGCTTGAATTCCTTAATCCGGTCAAGCCGTTTCTGGGGATCCTTATCCAGGGAAATGTCCCCCTGATAGTTCTTACTGGCCTTATAGCCGGACTAATTTTAAGGAAAAATGCCGGCAACGGACACAGGAAAATAATTCTGACTCTGGCTGCATATGGGGCGGTCAGTCTGCTGGCAGGATTTATCCTGAGGAACTGGTTCATTCTGTCAAAGATTCAGGCAACCCCAAGCTGGGGACTTGTATGCTCAGGCATCAGCTTCTTCGTATTCGTATTGATTTACATAATTACCGATGTCTTCAGGAAATCATCATGGGCTGCATTTTTCAGGCCGGCCGGTGAAAATTCCCTTACAACATATCTGGCACCCGATATTCTTTACTATCTCATCTGGATGACGGGATTACCGGTCCTTGTATATAAGGATTCAATGAATCCCTGGATAGTCGTTGGGGGATCCTTTGTATGGGCAATTGCCATGGTATGGCTGACTGCATTATTGAAGAAGATTGGCATCAGCCTCAAACTGTAGGTCTGGCTGTTATTGCCAGATGCCATTAAGATGATAAACGATGCCCTTCTGAAGTAGATTTCCGTTCCGGCCGGGGTATATTTTCAATGATGAAAAACTTTCCGACGGGAAAAATACGGATGTCATCACAAGCCTGCCATCATCAATAAAGAGTTCAACAGATGTGGCATCAACGAAAAGATGCATGCTTATCCTTTCCCCTGCTTTGTATGGAGCTTTGACAATACCTGTAAACCGGGGTGAAAAAGATGCATCTCCGGCCCCTGATCTGTCGATAAAAACCTCTTCTGACAATGCTGAATAACATATTAATAACCTTTCCGACAGCTCATTTTCAAGAGCTATTCCCACAGTATCTGCTCCTGTTGCAATAAAATCCAGGTCAAGTTCGCTCCGGCTTAAGCCCGGATCATCCTTTATTGTTATGCCGTTTGGTGTTTTGCTGTTTCCTTGCCGAACGAGTGGTAACGAATCAGCACGAAGAATTTGCAGTTCATTTACAGGTGAGGAAGCAAGAAAATAATCTCCGTTCGATGTATACAAACTCAGCTTCCGGGGGATTGTCATCGCCGACCTCCAGGTGGAAGCCGGAACCACTGTAGCGTAATTCCAGTTACTCATCCATCCGAGAAGTATCCTTCTGCCGTCCGATGCAGGGATACCCGACCATGTTACACCGGCATAATTATCAGTGCCCAGGTCCATCCATTTTACGGAGGTATTATCGGGAGTGAACTTATGCCCGTCAAAATCACCTGTAAAATATTGTGTTGCCGATCCGCCATTCGGACCACCAGGATTAATGCTTACAAGCATAACCCATTTTGACAGAGACGTTCCTGTTACGGCAAGGGGGAAAAGGTCGGGGCATTCCCACACTCCTCCGTGAGAGCCTGCATTTTCACCGAATTCACTCTCGAAAGACCAGTTTTTGAGGTCGGGAGATGAATAAATATTTACCCTGTCGTGCACTGCAAGGATCATTATCCATCTTCCCGAAGCCTCATGCCAGATTACCTTTGGGTCTCTGAAATCCTTTATGCCGGGATTAGGCAGAACAGGATTCCCCTGGTATTTGTTCCACGTTCTTCCCCTGTCGTTGCTCCAGGCCAGTCCCTGCGACTGGAACCCTGTATTTCCGCTACGCTCCAGTTTACTATTATGATAAGTGAATATTGCAATCAGAGGAGGAACAGTTCCTTCTCTGAGTCCGGAAGTATTATCCCGGTCGGTCACAGCGCTTCCCGAGAAGATGTATCCCAGTGAATCGGGATACATGGCAACAGGAAGATGTTTCCAGTGTACAAGGTCGGTGCCCACGGCATGGCCCCAGTGCATCGGCCCCCAGACTGTACTGTCGGGATAATACTGATAGAAGAGGTGGTATTCTCCATCATTATAAACCAGTCCGTTTGGATCATTCATCCAGCCTGATTCCGGTGAAAAGTGATATTGAGGCCGGTATTTTTCATGGTAAAAGCCTGCCGCATCAGCAGTTCCGGATCGGGTCCTGTTTTTGCATGAAAAACAGGAGGCAACTGTCAAAAGAACAATTAACAGCCCTGCCGTGATTTTTAAGATTATCTTCATTTCTTGTCACTCATTGAAAAGGGATATGCGTCAGGCCCGGTTCTCCTGTTTTTATCAGGTTCATCCTGCATTTTAAAAAACAGTTCTCCTCCCGACTGCAGTTCTCCGTGCGTTATGAAATTGCGGTTCAGTTCTTTCCCGTTAAGTTTTATTTCACCGACATAAAAATTTTTCCGGCAGTTATCTGGTGCATTTATTACAAGTTCCTTCCCGTTCTCAAATTTCAATGTTGCCTTTTTAAACAGGGGTGAACCAAAAACATACTGGTCTGTGCCCGGAGTGACGGGATAAAATCCCAGGGCTGAA
>Ga0208695_1000138_pt1 | contig 100377 bp, 86 predicted proteins | sample AD_UKC111_MetaG_FD_184449 | JGI IMG/M metagenome (GOLD analysis project Ga0208695, IMG submission 184449) | Active sludge microbial communities of municipal wastewater-treating anaerobic digesters from Hong Kong - AD_UKC111_MetaG (SPAdes)... | ecosystem: Engineered > Bioreactor > Anaerobic >... | reverse complement strand
GGTAATTTCTGACCCCAAATTAGTAAATATTAGCAAAACACCCTTGATATTTTCCTAATAATGGTTATTGCGTGAAGTTGTCAAGGTACATCTATTGTAAAAAAAGAGTTTATGCAGTGGAATCAGAGTTTAATTTAATAAAATTTCTCTATTCATTGCCGTTTTTGTACTGCAGATTGTATAAGTTGAAGTACATGCCTTTTTTTGAAAGCAGCTCCTGATGAGTACCTGTTTCCCTTATTTTGCCCTTGTGAAGTACTACTATCATATCGGCATGTTGAATGGTTGAAAGCCTGTGAGCAATTACAATTGTAGTACGATTTTTGGTTATCTTTTTCAACGCATCCTGGATAAGCTGCTCTGTTTCGGTGTCAATATTGGCTGTAGCTTCATCAAGTATCAGAATCGAGGGATTGTATGCAAGTGCTCTTGCAAAGGCTAACAACTGCCTTTGACCTGCTGAAAGCGTAGCACCGCGTTCTTTTACTTCTTCATCATACATGTTATCGAATTTCTCAATGAATTTATGAGCATTTACATTTTGTGACGCACGTATGACTGCTTCATCGGATATATCATTATTGAGCTTGATGTTATCCTTGATTGTGCCGCCAAATAAAAACACATCCTGCAGAACTACCGACATTAACTTCCTCAATGATTTTTTGCTTATTGATTTTACATTTATTCCATCAATGCTTATTTCGCCCTTTTGTATCTCATAAAGCCTGTTGATGAGATTTATAATGGATGTTTTACCAGCACCGGTTGCACCTACTATGGCTACGGTTTTACCCTTTGGAACCTTAAAGCTTACATCCCTTAAAACCCACTCTTCGTTATTATATGCAAACCAAACATTTTTAAATTCGATATCTCCTTTAATATTTTTAATATCCGGCAAATCATTTCCATCATCTTCCTCAGCAGAGGTATCCAATATAAGGAAAATTCTTTCGGAGGATGCCATGGACGATTGCAGTATGTTGTACTTTTCGGACAAATCGTTTATGGGCTGGAAAAACATGGTGATATAATTGACAAATGCAAACATGACACCAAATTGAAGAGTTCCGCTTATAACATCTCCGCCGGCAAACCACAGAAGTACCGACAGACACAATGCAGATATAAGGTCATTTAGGGGTCTGAACAGACCAAAGGCAACAATTTCTTTCATACCGGCCTTATAATATGATGTGTTTATTTCTTCAAACTTTTTATAGTTTTCTTTTTCCCTTCCAAATACTTGTATTATACGCATGCCTGAAATATTCTCATACATTGATGTGTTGATTTTAGCAAGGAGAACCCTCACAGACCTGTATATTGAACGTATTTTGATTCTAAATATTCCGGCAGCTATTGCAACAACAGGCAATACACCAAGAACAATGAGAGCGAGCTTATAATTTAAGCTTAGCATTATGATGGATATTCCGACTAATATGGAAATGTCCTTTACCAGATTGACCAGTACGTTGGTGTACATCTCATTAAGATTTTCGGTATCGTTTATTACCCTTGTTACAAGTCTTCCTACCGGGTTTTTATCAAAGAATTGCAACGGAAGCTTTTGAATGTGGCTGAAAATCTCCATCCTCATATTGAAAATAATTGTCTGGCTGGTGTAGCTTAAAAGTGATATTTGCAGAAAATTTAAAACAAAACCCAGAACTATAATGCCTATAAATAAAAGACCAAAGAATTTTACCGAGCTAATGTCTTGTGCCCTCAAAATCTTTATTTCATCTTTTGTAAGGCTCCTAGCAGGGAAACTGCCGTCTTTTGTTTTAAGAATCAGTGTGCCGTCGGAGGGATTTTTAATGATGGATACCTCCGTGTTAGTCCCGCTTTGCACATAGCCCGTAACAAGGTATGCATTTTTTCCTCGGTAGACTATTGAGTATATATTATCGGCATTTATATTTTTTACGTCATCAACCTGAGTAAATTTTTTACCGTCAATTGATTTTTCGTTAGGGCCTGCCATAGTTGCAGTGAGCGGCTTTGTATATCCATAGAGATAACCGTCTATGACCTTTTTCATTATTAGAGGACCTGAGAGGTCTGTTATGGTTGTAGCGAAAAGAAGAATAATGGAAATTGCGAAAAAGAGTCTGTATGGTTTGGCATATTTAAGAAGCCTTTTCATAAGCCTTGAGTCATAATTTTTTCCAAGATTCTCTTCTTCAAATAAGTTTGTATTTTCTTCAGACATCTTTATTCCTCCTCCTCAATTTTTGCGGCTAAAAGCTGCTTTTGATAAAGATCATGATATTTTCCTTTTTGCTCAAGGAGAGAGTTGTGATTTCCTCTTTCAATTATTCTGCCTTCATCAAGCATTATTATTTCATCGGCACCTTTTATTGCGGATATCCTATGGGAAACAATGATGCTTGTTCTTTCCTTCATTATTTCTTTTAGAGATTCTAATATAATTGCCTCGGTATGAGTATCTACGGCCGATAAGCAGTCATCAAGAATAAGAAGGGATGGATTACCGATAAGTGCTCTTGCTATGGAAATCCTCTGTTTTTGCCCGCCAGAAAGATTTACACCGCGTTCTCCGACAATAGTATCATATTGCTTTGGAAAATCCATTATATCATCGTGAATTCCCGCAGCTTTTGCAGCTTTAATGATGCTTTCGTCATCAAAGTCCCTGAAAAAGTTGATGTTTTCTTTTATTGTTGCAGAAAAAAGTATTGTATCCTGGGGTACATACCCTATGTTTTTTCTCAGGGACAAGATGGAAATTTTGTTAATATCTATATCATCAATAAACAGTGTTCCGGGCTCAGTATTGTAAAGCCTTGGAATAAGGTTTATGAGAGTTGTCTTTCCGCTGCCTGTCATACCGCATATTGCAAGGGTTTTACCTTTTTCTACTGAAATATTGATGTTTTTCAAGGTGGCATTTTCGCTGCCGGGGTATGTGAAATTTAAATTCTTCATTTCTATTTTCCAGTTAATATTATCTTTACTGATGCAGTCATTGTCATCAATAATATCGGGAACCTCATCCATCAAAAGATTGACTCTCTTGAGCGAAACTATACCTTTCTGGAATATGCTTGTGACCCAGCCTAAAGCGGCAATAGGCCAAATTAACTGCAAAAGATATCCGGCAAAAGTTACAAAGTCTCCGATGGTTATATCACCGTAAATAACCTTTAAACCACCGTATAATAGAGTGATTGCGAATGTGAGATAGGATATGGCCATAACAAATGGATGAAGCATGCTCATTATACGGACAAACTTAAGGTTCATTTCCTTGTTGTGAAGGTTTGACTTTTTAAACTTTTCAAGTTCTTCACTTTCCTGTACAAAAGACTTTACAACTCTAATTCCGGCGATGTTTTCCCTGGTTTTCTCCGTAAGATCGGCTATTGCTTCCTGCATTCTGTTAATTCGATTATGCATGTTTTTTACGTTTGCAACAACTACAATGACTAAAAAAATCATGGGAGAAAATGCAGCCAAAGTCAACTTAAAACCTCCTGTGAGAATCATCATAACAAGAATAGCCGTAGGAAGAAGGAGACTGTCGGAAATTAGGGCGACACCCTGACCAAGCATCATTCTGACATTATCGATGTCATTTGTAGCATGGGACATTAAGTCACCGGTTTTATGCTCGTTATAATACCTTGGCGACAGCCTTTGAAATTGTGCATAGAGCCTTTCACGGAGGGTCTTTTCAAGAAGCTTTGACACGCCAAAAACCAGGTATCTCCACAAGAAGCGGAATATAGCCGTACTGATTGAAACAACTACGATTAAGATGGAGTAGTTTATAAGGTCATCTTTTGTAAAACTGCCCGACTTCAGCTTGTCTGTAAGTACCCCAAGTATTTTAGGCAGCACCATTTGCAGAATATCTACCATGAATATACATATTATACCTGCAATATATCTGCTTTTACATTTCAATATAACATCTTTTATGTATCTTAGTTCGTGCATAGTTATTAATCTCTCTTCAAATTTCTTTTTATCTATCATTCTAGCATGAAATAATTAAATTACAATAGAATTTTACAATTAAATAAAATTTGGGTGTTGACTTAATAAGAATGATATTGTAAAATGTATAGGCGTGTTAAATTAATATGTTATATGGAGAGATGGCTGAGTTGGTCTAAGGCACACGACTGGAAATCGTGTGTACGTTAATAGCGTACCGAGGGTTCGAATCCCTCTCTCTCCGCCACTTAGAGAAACCTGCATGAGTGCAGGTATCTTTTTTATAATTATTTATAGGGATTCGAACCCGGGAGGGCGCGAACCGTTTAGAAAATGTGCTAAATGCACATTTTTAGGTGAGCGTAGGAGCCCGGTACCGAAACCGAAGGTTTGGGTGGGCGACGTCATTAGCATGCGTAGCAGGCGGCGAATCCCTCTCTCTCCGCCAAACCCCTTGCAAACACTAAGTTTGCGAGGGGTTTTAATTTACATGAATGGTAGGGATATCCCATAATTTATCCCACTTCCTGTAAAATGGTGACAAATTGGTGCCATAAACTAATAAATATTAATAAAGACAAATGAGAAATTGAAGGAAAATATATCATTACCGCTCTCTATCATGACTTTTTTTCTGAGCCTTCTTTTTTACTTTATTCTTTTCACACGGATGTAGTGTATTATGGTAAGTATCCAACACGGCTCTTTTTCTGTCCAGCCTTACATCTACATATTGTGCCGTAACGCTGTCAAGGTTTGAAGATATCCCCAACTGCATACCTACGCCCTTTAGGCTATGCCCAAGAATTTGCCCCACAGTGTAAAAATCACCTGTAAGCTGATGCATGTTTGTTGCTGCGGTATGTCGAAGATCATGAAAACGAATATGCGGCAATTCAAAGCGCCTGAGCAACTGACCGAAATCAGATGATACAGCCTCTCTTCTCAAGGGGACGCCGTTTGGTTTTGCTATAACCAGCCGGTTATCATAGTATACAGTTCCGGACAGGCGGCATAGTTCCTTTTGGCGCGCTTGCAAATCAAGCTGGCGTTCAAAATATGGCCTTGCTGCTTCAGTTATTGGCAAGACCCTGTCATAGGATTTGACCGGAGGCAGCTCTTCCGGCAGAGTGAGTGCACCGGCCGGTAATTTGAAAGGCAACTGCTCAACTACTTTGAAAGTTCCATTTTCCATGTCTACATTGTCCCATCGAAGTCCTAATATTTCGCTAATGCGTAGACCATACATACCTCCCAGCATAATTATCATTTCCCATTCAGTTCCTAGAATACTGCCCATTAACTGCTGCATCTGCTGTATAGTATATGGTTCCGGTGTTTTTCCTTGCTTTCCAAACTTGGTAATAACATCATGAGCGGGATTATTCTCTATATAATTGTATTTTCGTGCGGCTTCAAGCGCGACACTCATAATACGCTGGCAGTATCTTACGGAGCTTTGGGATAAGCCTTTCTCAAAAAGCTTCTGAAACATATTATCCAGCATGGCAGGAGTCACCTGACGCAGTTGTACATGTCCTATGCAGGGTATAATATGATTATTTATATTGCTTTTATAGCCTGCAAAAGTAGATGGTCTGAGGTTCAGAGCACCATGGTTTTCTACCCATTCCAGCAAATAATCTCGTACAGTTTGCTTGGCCTGCGCTGCTGCTGTGGCAATAAAAGATGGGTTTATTAGCTTTGCTCTCATTTCAGCTTCATGCTGCAATGCTTCCTTTTTAGTCGCAAAGCCTTTTTTGGCATAAGACTTATAGCCGTCAGGCGTTTTATACTTGATGTTTACGTCATATACCGTACCGGGCCTCCCGGTTAAAGTACCATCTGCATTGCGTTTATTTTTAACTTGCCTTGGAGCTACCGCCATAATTCCTTTTACCTCCTCTTCCACTGCATACTAACCGCAACTTTATTCCTTTCATACCAGTCCCATATTGCGGAATCTGCTAACAATCGGCGGTTGCCATTCTGAACATACTCAATTTCGCCTTTGTCCATCAGTTCCCGCAACTTGTTTTCACCTATACCTGATATGCGGCTCATCTGCTCCACGGTTTTCAACATGGGCATATGCTCAATAGCTTTTGCAGTTTGTTGCTTAGTGGCCATACCACCGCTTCCTTCCATAACATTTTTATAAATATATATAATTATGGTTTTATCCGGCGGACAGCGGTTGACCGTCCTCATAGGAATTCCACCTCCCCGTCGGCGACCGGGGCGCACTCTGGGACCTAACCTCGACTATGCGCAAGTATCATTATCCCTCCACATGGGTCATCGCCATAAATGCTACCCGCATTTATTAATTGCATTGTCATTTACCGCTCGTACCTTTCCTCCATCAATACCATGTATGATTGGATCCTTCAGCTTCAATCCGGTGTAATAGCGGACAGGTGGTCTTGGCGTACCTGCAATCCGGCTTTCCTTCTCAGGCCATGTGGGGAACGTGCCGGATAAAACAACTATTTTGTTTTCAAAGAGCATTTGAGGGGGTAGTAAATGTCCCTCTAATAATCAGCAGATTTTTTGGGCAAAAGTTGCCCCCCTAGGAAAATTTTTTTTAAATTTTTGTATGTTTTTCATTGCTTGCTCAATGGAATGTCAAGACGGTCTGTCAAATATCATATAGCTTTGGCAACCATTACCGTTCTTCCTTCCCGGCGATGCGGCTGCCTCCTGAATATACATCTTTCATGTGGTATCGTCCGCCTTCATTTTTGGGGGATAAGAGACTGACTGATGGTTTCTCGTAAACGACAACTTTAATATTAATACATGTTTTGTTTGGGGTATTAGGGGCTATACCTCTAACAAGTGAATTTGGGAGACAAAATTCAGTGCTTGCTACAACACAAGACAGTTCATTCTCAAAAAGAACGTCGATTTCTTCCTGCGAAATAAAAAAGCGGAGGTTTTTTGTCCTCCGCCTGTTCTATGACTTTAATTTGCTGTTAAACTATAGGAAAAAGGTTTAGCTGTAAACCAGCTCCGTCAGTACTGGCTCTTCTGCTGTGTGTCGCAGGTTGTTCATATATCCCGTCCATCCCATCGGGTCTACCGCTTTGTCCGGTGCCGGATCGCTCTTTAGAAGTTTCGTCGTGACCATCTCTATTCGTTCCTTCGCTATTCGGTCGATTTCTTTCAGGCGGCTGTTCAATTTTCCCGACATCACCAGGCCGGCGTATGTTCCTTTCCTGTGATTTTTCATGTATGTCCTGCGTAACATCCCATATTTGCCGATATGCATCTCTTCCTCCGACAGCGCCAGATCCGGTATCAGATAATCGCCCTGCATTGTGTATGCCAATTCCATAATCATACTTCCTTTCATCCCTGTTATTTATACTTTTATTGTGTCGTATATTCCGGCTTTTTGCAAATATATGGATTTGTTTTTTCTTACTAGCCGAAACACATAGATATTTCTTTTTCGGCTGGTAATTTAATGGGGGAGGGGTGTGGGGAGGGGGAAACCGCAAGGCAAACGCCAAACCGGCTTCTATAAAATAGATACACTACCCCCTTGGTGTAAGATGCTTGGTAACTAATCATCAAATATATCGCACTTATTCTCGCTACAACGGCCTCCCTTGTTTGCAAAATGATTATTTTGCACTATGGCCGCATCCTGCTTTATCTTTCCTGCTCCCTTTGCTTCTTTTTGTACCAGCTTTCAAGCAATTTACAGAGATCCTCTAAATTGGTAATATAATTCGATAAAATTCGCAATATATCATTATAATATTTATATCTTTGTGTGCAGTCCGAACAATCATGAGCAAACATATTGATATAGTTTATATTTTTACTCCTTTTTTGAACTGCGGCCCATAAAATTTTTCAACTTATGTTCTAATTGACAGCGGTTTTTCTCCTTAATCTCACATTGCCAAATAACCAAAAAATCCCAATTTAAGTTTAGTAACTCTTCATAGTTTGCTTTATCTCGTTCAATGTTTTTATTGATTTTATCGCACCAAAAATCCACATTGCTTTGAGGCAGCACTCCTCTTGAGCAATTATGCCCATGCCAAAAACAGCCGTTTACAAAAATTGCTTTCTTGAGAGCCGGAAATACAATGTCCGGAGAGAAACTTAACTTTGAGGTTTTTAACCTATAGTGGCTATATCCCAACTCACATAAAAGCTTTCTAATATACAATTCAGGTTCCGTACCCTTATTTTTTACATGGCTCATTATTTCAGAGCGTTTATCATTATCATATATATCCGACATAAAGAACACATCCAAATGTTTGCTAATATTTTGTGCTTGCTGTCTGCAAAACTCCGGAGGTAACGCATTACCTATCATTAGCGCAATTGCAGATCTTGAAATATCAACCGGAAATATATAGTTTTTAGGGAAAGTTTGCAACATAGCAGCTTCTCTTGCTGAAATACATCTGTTCTCTTCAGGATGTAAAAACCTTCCCTTTGAAGGATTAAGGCAACCTCCAGTTATTGTTGATGAAACATCATCCCATCTAAGCCGTCCATATACATCTTTGAAACCGACGCCCTCTTTTTTATGACATTCAAGAGTATATTCATCAGGTAAATCACTCCGACTTCCGCCATCGTGAGGCGTTAGTTCAATTCGTGTTCGTACGGCTTCCGTATGTACCGGAAAAATTTTGTGTACGGGGTCATTCGTAATATTAACACTTTCTAAATTCCCAATAACATCTCTTACCGTAACTTTTGTTTTTGTCTCAGGCGCAACTCTTATAGAGCCTAATAGTGACCCCACCATAACAAGTCGTTTTCTCCTCTGGGGAACGCCGTAATCGGCAATATTGACTTCCCTGTACTCAATTAAATACCCAAGCTTTTTAATTTGACCGACTACTTTTTTAAAGTAAGTGTAGTTTGCTAATGCCGGTACATTTTCAAGCATAATTGTGATCGGCATAAGCTCTTTTACAAAACGATAATACTCATTTATAAGCTTATTACGAGGATCCTTTACGGAACGTTTTTTATTTTTTCTTCTTATCGAGGAAAAGCCTTGACAGGGGGGGCATCCTGCTAATAGATGAAGCGGTTGTCCGTTTAAAATGTCCTTTATAATGTTTGTATTGAAAAGCTGAATATCTTGTTGGAATAGAATTGTGCCGTCTTTTTCATGGTTCATCCTATATGTTTTACCGGCATGCTCGTCTATCTCAATTCCGGCGATAACCTGAAAGCCGGCCTGTTTAAGTCCCTCTGTCATCCCTCCGCAACCGCAAAATATATCAACAGCATTGTAAGCCGGCATTTTTACCACCTCCGTGTTTAACCAAATATAAAAATAAGTCTCCGTTCAACTCTACCATATTCTTAATGCCAAACATATTAACAGCAAAATTATCAATAATTATATCATATGCTTTGGATGTTGTGGATATTTTTATGTCGTTAATTGTCCCTGGTCAGAGCTATCTCACCCAATCGCCATAAAAGCCTATGTTTTTGTTTTTAAAAGTTCCGACAACTACACCTCGGTCTAGGAATACATTAAACTCTTCACAACTAGTTTCAGGAAGTAGTGTACAGGCATGGCAGGCGGCTAAGTTCAATGCATCACGCCCCTGTCCGTCCTCGGTAGAAATGCAAACAGGATCGTTGGAACACACTAAACTACTTTCAATAGCCTTCTTAAACACATGTGGTAAACAATCCGGATATCCCTGCCTGACAAGTCCACCGAGAGTGCCTTCGGAGTCTCCGTTTGCCGTATAAACAAAGATTCCTGCCATCTCTTTGCCTTCTTCATGAGAGCTACAGTAAATCCTTTCTCTAAGCGATGCGACGGAATAACCGCATTCAAAACTCATTTGTCGGATTAATAAATGGGATACGGTATGCAAAAGCAGAAATTTCGGTGTAATATTTTTGGGCGAAGACCCGCTTTGCACTGTGAGTTCATAGTTTCCATTAAGCTCTTGAGCCCTTCGGACAACTTCAGGGCATCTTTCAATCCAGCTTGCAATGGCTTCTTCGTCAAATTCTAAGAAGATTCCTTCGCCACGCACCTCATAAGCAGGATACCAACGGGTTTCAGGTTCTTTAACGGGTACAAATCCATACACTCCCTGCCCCAAATCGGATGAGCCTGGCGGATCAATCCTGGTGAATCCTGTCATGGCCCTAACTTCCCGAATTTTATGTATCAATGAAACTCGTTTAATGCCCGGAATATTATATCTTTCGGCATCAATTTCCTCTCGTAAGAAATCCCCGGATTTCGAATCAATGCCGAGAATTGCTCCCGTCAGAGCTTCGAACTCTTCTGCTCGATATTTAACCCCGGTAGTTTTATATCCGCTATTCTCTTCATGCTGTTGGAAAAGCAACTTACGTTCTAATATCCTTTTTACGTCAGTCTCGTTAAGTGACTTTTGCATAGCAATATCATGTGCCCAGCCGTCAATTCGCCTTTTTATCTTCTCTTCTCGTTCATCCTGGTCGTAATCCGCTATTTTTACTAAGCATTCATGGTATGCTTGTGATTCTTCTATCTCTTTATTAATTCTGTCGGAGTAGGGTGGAATAACAAGCGAGCTAACGGTTTTAGGAAAATAAATCGACGAAGCACCTCTTTGCATTGCACGAGGATATTCGTTACATAATACGGAGTTGTGCTTCCAAGGTTCATTACCTGTGCAAACAAACTCATTTGTGCTATTACTCGTATTGTCTTCAGTTTGTTTTCCGTCTAATCGGATAAAAATATTAGGATCAAATGCTTCATATAGCGTTGCTCTGGCATTGCAGTTTTTACATCTAATCACAAGCCCCTCGAGGCCTGCGGTTGCCGTAGCGCCTGTTTCAAATGTCAGGTCCGGATTGTCGCAGTTCGATTTTGCGTTAACATTTGTATTGCGTTTATGAACCCATTTAACCCAAGGGAAATCATCGATATGTCCTTTTTTACAGGCAACTACAACACGGGCGGCAACAAGTTCTTGCCTGCATTCCAGGCAGCTCAATCGACTCATATACGGGTCCTTTTCTTTTTGCTTTGAAGAAGCTTTGAGCTTATATTCGGTATACCATTTTTTGATTGGCTGAAATCTACGACATTTCGGACAAAAATACCACTGAGGAAACCGTACATAAGAAATCCCTTCTTGAAAGGCTGTTTCGTCTTTACCCCCAGGCATGCCAAAATAGTCTACACCTAAAACTTTTTCAAGCCGTTCGTCATGTATTTTAGTAATTTTGTCGTTCCAATACTCCGGTGCCGCAGTCATTAACGTTTGATCCGGGAAATCCACCATTGCTCCCACTCCATATTGTAAAACGGATTGGGCGGTTCGTACCGTGTGTGTGATATTATTAAGCGGAATTTTTTCTTTCTGAGGTTTTAACTCACTCATAAATCGTCCTCCCATATCAGCATATTTGCCGCTACATTTTTATCTACATTACGCATAGAGGTCATTGTTTCAATAGCAGGATCTAGACCACTGCTTCCATATACCTTCATAAGTCTTTTTGCATCTCCGGCCGGAGGTTTAATCATATATCTGTCACCATAGAAAAAGCTTTTCCTGCCCGCAATCTCTACTCTTTGTTGCCAGGTTTCGAAGAATTCGTTAATTTCTTTTAAAGTAATTTCAGATTCGTCTGCTATTTTAGAAGTAGATCGTCTTTTTATATCACGAATTCTCTTTACAATAAACTCTTTAATTTGTTCCAAACCTAGTTGATCGGAGTCTTTGTCAAACATTGCCGCATCACTGTCTTGCGATAGTCCGTAAATATGCCTCAAAAAAGTAACGATTACCGCATGCAACGCTCTATCCCTTGCAGGTTTTGAAAATGGAGTTGCACCGGTAGGCTCAACATATTTATAAAATGATTCATGGTACGCTTTGAACTGTTCATAATGTGAGCGATCTCGACTTTTTGATCCGTCGTATAAGGTAAACGCCACACCGGGATATGAACGTCCTATACGACTCGATGCTTGAATATATTCACTGGTTAATTTCGGTTGACCAACTAAGAGCATTACGTTAAGCCTTGCAACATCTACGCCGACGGAAATCATATTGGTAGCAAGTAAGGTATTGACGGCATATTTTTTATTTTCAATATTCTTCTTAGAATATTTAAATCTTTCTAATTTTTCCAAAGTCTCATTTAATTGGGAGGTTGATACGCGGCTTGTTAATTCGGCCGCACCCCCTATAACACGACCTCTTCCAATACCAAAGCGATATGCAGTCCTTTTTATAAAGTCTTTAACGTCATCGTCAATTAATGTTGAACATTTCCCTAAATCTCTTAAACTATTAAAATATATCGCCAGTGTCCAAAACTTATCTTTAACCTCATCAGGAAGTTGCATCATATCCACCCTCTGTAATATTGCCGCAATGGTTCTAACCTCCATCATAGCTTTAGTTTTCCCGGAAGGCATTAGCCCGACATATATGCGACCATACCGGTTATTCTCAGTAGATATTTCTGCTTCACGCGCAAAGAATGAATCTTCCGCATTAATACCAGGGGAGGGAAATTGATGGACTTCTCTATTATAAAGGACGGAACATTGCTCCTTTGCCCTACGTATTGTTGCCGTGGAGGCAACTATTTTGGGCTTAACACCTTTTGCCGAGCATAGCGCTTCAACAGCAGTTTCATATAATCCGACCAAAGTTCCTAATGGCCCCGAAATAAGGTGCAATTCGTCTTGTATAATTAATTCGGGCGTCCTATTGTGGCTGTCTGTTGCAAAAAAAGAACCGACTTCTTGCTTCCATGGAAGCATAGCAAATTTATCGACCGTTCCAAATAATAATGTAGGAGGATTTTCATACAACTCTTCATCTACAATTTGAATTGGTAGTTTTGCTTCAAATTTACACCCTTCTTGAGTACAAGCTATATAAAAATTTTTGTTATTCTTTAGGAAATAACCCCATTGTCCAACTGTTTTTCCACTCTGGGGATCGTTGTCCTTAACCAGTTTTGTTCCACACCATGGGCATTTTAAGACTTGAAATTTATTATATCTGTCTTTAGCGTATCGTATATCTTTGACGGAAGGATCAGTTAACTTTGCCAGGAATTTTTTTGCTTGATCGTTTTTATTAGGTGTATGATCCCCTCCGATCCATAATCCGATAGATATAGATTCCTCTCCAAGAGGATAAATAGGATATTTCTTGTGTTTTTTACAGTCTTTTCTTATTGTTTCACATGCACAGATTAACGTTGCGGCTCTAATAAATTGCTGTGCCGCCAATAGGCGCAACGTATATCTCATAATTACCGCAGTACCACCCGACAACTTCGGATATGCAAGTCTTCTGAAAAAAATCGTAAATGCTGTAAGACCTAAATATGCTTCTGTTTTGCCACCACCGGTAGGGAACCATATTAAATCTACAATATCACGTTCATTACAGGTTTGGTCGACGATGGATCGAATACTCATAAGTAAAAAGGCAAGCTGAAATGGACGCCATGTGTATTTATCATCGGCATTATAATAATCCAAAGACTGCACTTCATTTTGAAGCTCCCTGTCATTGGGATATTTATCGGTTTCTTGTATTTTCAAATGGATTCGCTGCATGAACATGGCCCTATTTGCCAAAGTAAATGCATCCCATACAAGTTTGTTTTTTGGGTCTTTCAGCAATTCCAAACCCTTATACATTCGATTACATGATTCACGACACTTAGCAATGTGTTCCAGTGCTTTCGGTTGAAATATGACTGCTACCTTTGTTGTATCTCGACTCATAGCCACTAAATCATCTATCCATGATGAGTATGCGTCTATCAGTGTTTGCATAGATCTGATTTTTTCGCAAACGGGACTGGAATCTAAATCCGATAAATACTTCATGGATAAACAGCGGGCATTTACATCGAAAGATTTTGGGATATCGAAATCAATTTGAGGAACCTCATTTACTGGGAAAAAGTCGTTTTCAATATATCCATGCCCTTCGGCGTCAACAGACCAATTTACAGATGTTCCGTGACCGGTGCCATATATATGTCTATTTCTATAAAGCAATGCGAGAGACAACTCTTCTTCGTCACCGGTAAAATTCTCTTTTAAAGAATCATACGCACAAAACAAGAACGGGCTGTTCGCCTCGGAAGACACTCTAATAACAGGCTGAAAGATTGAATTCAATCCGTTATAGCTACCAACGGCTTCGTTTACCATCATTATGGTAATGGCGTAAACCCCATCTCCCATTTTGCGTCTTAAAGCGGTAATCTTAGCAGTAGTTCCGTCTATTTTATCAATATTATCCACAAAATCCGAGTCGGAAAAATTAACGATTACCTTGGTATTATGAGGAACACGTATGTATCCGCTACGACCTAATTGATTGCATAGGCTGATTAATCGCTCTTTCAATACATAATCTCCAAAATTATTCGACTCATAAGCTTTAAATACATCCAGTTTTTTTAAAGGTGCTTTAAGCCGTAAAAGGGCTCTATCCTTATCGAATTCAACATATTGCGAAAAGGGTGTAGGAATTTCATAATCATCATATTCCGGTTTGAAAGGAACCATACAATCTTCGAGTCTAGTTTTACGGTATGTACCGAAGCTTAACTCAAAATGAATTTGAGTGCATTCACCCTTAACAAAGAAGGTAAATCCCATTGATGAGGGTAAACGTTGTGAAGCTAAATTGATTTCTTCATCGAGGGAATCTTCTTCGGCATCACCAATGGCGCTTTTATACCATGAAGGTATCTCCGGCACTTCCGGTTCTTCATTTTCATTAAGTACATTTTCATCAATATCAACCATATTCTCGCTAGGACGTATGGGATCATTATTATCTGCCTCATATCTTTCTTTTTGAGGAAATAAAATACCGATGGAATACCTTACTTCCGGCAAGTCGGTAATAATTTCGTGATCTGCATCCGGAATAGAGTATTCCGACCCGGGTCCAAGTAGCTCTTTTTTTATCTCATCAATTAAAACATTCCGTGCCGCATATGCCTGCTTACGCAAATCAAAATCATTCATTCAATATCTCCCCCTGTTACTGAATTGGCCGATTGGCTAAATACACCGGTACTTTAACACCGGTGACATCTGCAATAGCCTCAATTTGTATAACATGAGATAATTCCTCTACTTTTTCTTTAACAATTGAAAGCAACTCATCAGATTCATTTTGTACCCCTTGGAAACTGCGAATTATGCTTTTACCTATAAGTCTTAATACTTTTATTCTCAAGGAACGTATAATGTCACATGCTTCCCAGAAACTATCCGGATCGGCAAGCATTTCCTCATCATTGCAAATCAAAGCAATTTGATAAAAAGAATCCACGTCACGCGGTCCGACAATATGGCTTTCATCATTTATCCAAGAACGTAGTGTCACTTCATGCTTGGCTTTACCATAGGAGCACATTTGCTTAGAAATATCCTTAAACGATAATCCATTATCTAACATGTGCTTTTTTAGTGCGTTTTTCCAATATCTAGACTTTCTGTAAGCTTCTTTTATATCTTGTCCCGTATTTGGGGATGCAAGAATTTTAAGGATTATTTCATCAACAATATCTTTGGTTTGTTCCGTATATCTCGTGAAAATCAGAGTATCGCCAGACTGTAGGGATTTTACATTTGTTTCGATCACTATACATTGTTCTCGATCTAAAACGTATGGCGTATAGTATTTGGAAAAAAATACCTTATCGCCGTCATGAAATATTGCAACTCGAATAATATCTGCCATTAATGTGGTACCGGAACTTCCTCCAACATTGCTTATATAATTTATAGTTGACTTTATTGTAATGTCCTCTATATATTTACTAAGATCAATATCAATCTTTTCCATGTTTTGCTCTTCAATAAATGGTTCTGTTTTTTCTTCCGATTGAATTGCATCTAAATCTAGCTTTATATATGAATGCTCATTATATAGTTGTTCTATTTCTTTATGTCGACGGCTTTCAATGTTATGTAGAACGAACTCATATGGATACAACAAACAAACTATATGGGATGAAGATGGTGTAGAAAACATGTCAAACCCCTTTGCTTTAAATGCACCAACAACTATTATCTCATTATATTGCTTTGAGGTATCCAATCTGCCGGCATTTACTATGTCAATCTGTAACCCGCTAAACCCGTCACTCTCTAGTTGAGCAGAAAGTAAAGTTTTATAAAACGCTTTGGGAACAACAAATGCAATATACTCGCCTATAGCTTTATTAGTAAGTCTGTTTTTGATAAACTCATACTTTAAGTTTTTGTAAAGTATATTCGAATGCATTATTTGTAAGACGGTTGTTACCGACTTCATTTTCTCTCCCAATATACCCGAAAAAGATTTTGCTATTTCCTCAAGTTTGTCCAATTGTTCTAGGGGGGAAAGACATCCGACTGTTCCTTCCGTAATAGCTTTTTCAATGGAAGTCACGGAAAACACAGCCGTAGAAAGTAGATTAAGCAAAGAAAAACTATGAATAACAAAATATTCCGTATCGTTATCGGAATACTCATAATTTTTTATAAAATAGATATCTTTTTTTGTTCTGATATATGTATTCCAATCAATTTCGCTATAAATCTCAACAATTTCAATTTCTTTATCTATAATATTATCGATTTGCGTGTTTAATTCATCCACAAAACCGGTACGGCAAACAGCAGGAACCGAATAAGATAATAATAAATCCTTGGTACATGAAAACAATTTAATATCCGGATATGTTTCAAGAAATCCTTTGTTGTCGTCACAGTCTAGCGCATAAGAAATAAGGACATACTTTAAACTTTGTCTACCCATAAGTCCTGTAAGCTCACATTTGCCGATATCTACATTTTGTTTTCCTAAAACAATAAGACCAATGATTTCTTGATTTTCATCATCAATAATATACTCTCGGGCCAATGATACCCGATTCGTAAATTTAAGAACGGCTTCTGTTTTTCCCGGATTTCCTAAGTATGTATATTCATCATTTTCAGTAAAGTATGATGCGCTAACAAGTTCCGTTAATTTAATACTCTTGTCAACATCATAATGAATTACCGTACCTCTAACTATCATATCTGTGGTTTCTCTACCGGCTACAATAACTACTGATTTATGGATTAGACCTGATATGTTCGTCCTATCTCTTTGAAACACGCTTTCGATAAAATCAATTCTTGCATTAGGATTTTCTCTAATACCCCTACCGTCTAACCTAGTTGAATTTCCTTGGTAAGGTTTGATTTTATAGAAATTACGGGGAGCAATTGTACTTATAAGAGAGGTTTTTTGTCCATAGCTTACAACTTCTTGCCTTATACGTGCATAGCCATTCTTATCCATACCCATGAAAACAGCTCTTGTACGTCCATTGTATATAATTAAATCGCCTTCTTTTAATGAATTGACAATATCCTCCGGAGGCGTTTGATCATACAGCAAACAGCTTAAAGCTGCATAAACAATAATAATCAGATCAAAGCAAATGGAACCGGTATGTAAAGAAACCCCAACTTCATGCTTGTCGGAGCAAATTGTTTCAGAAATAAATTGAGCATACGTTTTTAGTAGGAGTTCTCTTGAAATCACTTCTCCATTTAGGCAGATATCACATTTTTGAATTAATTCATAAAGGTTTTTCTCTACCGACATAGCAACGCTCTCCTACACCATTCCATTTATGTCAAACTTTAAGAGTTACTAATGATATCTTATCACAAAATATACCATTTTTCTAATGCTTTCGAGTATTTATATTATTTCAATTGTTAATTTGGGTATAGAAAAAGGCTCCATTCCAATTTTCAGCATTAGTCATTTAATCTAACCAAATTCAATCTTAATTGTGCTCAGCAAGTATTACTTTCAAGGATTCTATAATCGCATCAAAAGAGACAAAACTAACCAGTTCCCAGATAATTCTATCGATACGTTTTCTGAAAAGATCTAATGACAGTCCTTCTATAGTTTTAAAATTTGCTTCTAATAAACTGCGCGCCTCCCTATTTAAACGTCCTCGTTCGGGGCCATGTATATTCTCAAACTTCAATTTTTCAATAAGTTCTTCGATCTCCCTGAATTGCAAAATTTTTGTATCATCCTGGAAAATATACTCTACAAGAAGCTTAAGCTGATATCCTACAATTGCCCACTGTGCTTTATCCCTGTTTACGATATTTCTAAGATATAGAGCTTGAAAGTCATTCGCCCGCTGCAACAGGGTACTGTCACTTTCAATATTTTTGACCCGGTTTATAAGTAACATCATATCTTTATAAAGGTTCTTCGGATCAAATGGAATACTATGCATTTCACATTCAAGCTTTGCAACCTTTTCATAATTCGCCTTAACCTTATCTTTGTTTTTAATAATTCGGTCCATATTTGAAATAAACAATGTTATAACGTCATATATTTGTTTAAACTGCTCATCCGCTCTTTCGTCGGAAACACCAATTGTTGTTGGTCCAAGTGTTGTAAGCTTATCAGCAAATAGACTCTCCAATGCCAATATATTGAACTCCTTTTCAGTTTCTAAAGCAAATAGTTCCGGCTGCTTAATTTTGTTAATATCATATCTATGATTAGAGAACATAAATTCAATTTTGACTTCCTGTTTTCCTCTTGAAGAAAACAATTCCTTTTCTTCACAAATACTTGGTACAGTTACAAAGTATGTTTCCAAAGCTTCCAAGCCCAATTTCGGATTCTTGGGTTTGTAAAATCTGAATTTGCAATATTCATGCTCTCCATTAAATTCTGACTCTATTTCGGAAATTACTTTATGTACTTCTTCTCGTGATGCTAAACAAATCATATCAATGTCTATACTTGTCCGTTGAGCAGTTATTGGTACATAAAACTGTGTAGCTGCTCCGCCCTTAAGAAGGATTTTATCATTAAGTTTTTTCTGCAATTGCAGAAACATTTCCAAATCCCATATAAATAGCTCAAATTTAGCTATTGAATTGAAGCCTCCATCTACCATTCGTCTTTCTATTTCTGTTCTCTTAAAAACATCACGTTCTAGAATTAAGTTTTCTTGACGTATTCCGTTCATTTTGTCTCCTTAATCTGGTAGCTCATAAACTCCAGTACTTTTTTAGAAGCTTTATTTATCTCTATAAGCCAGTTAATCTCTGTACTTATTCCTCTATCTCGAGCAGCACTTTTTACCTTCGCAATGGACAGGGAGTTATTCCTTTGCAAACCCTGATAAATTCTTGATAACTCCGGTATTGAAACTCCATAATCCATTCTGGTAACTGCATAGTACAAATCAATAAATCCTTTTTCTTTCTGGGCAATATGTTCAAAAGATAATGAAAAATCTTTTCCTTTTAAAATAATGACATCAATTTTGCTCTTTATTGTACTATTTTCAATGATCTTGCGATCTTTTTCTGTCATTACAATAAAATCTTTTTGACTTAGAATTTCCTGCATTTCCGCAATTCCTGCATCCTCTGTTACCAGCAATACCGGATATTTTTCAGGTATGTGAAGCAGTAAGCCAATTAAGGAATCCAAACCGGTAATATAAAAATCATACCCATAATCTATAACAACATCATATACCAATTGAGATTTCTTCTGTAAATAAACATAGCCGGCAGGGTTGTTTTCACTTATTTCAGTTAAGGCATAATATCCGTGACCAGTCCTATGGATTTTTCCGTGCTGTACTAATTCGTGTAATCGCCATGATACTGTTTTCGGATTTATTTCGGGGAATAGGGAATATATCTTTTTGACACTTAATTCATCACCATTTTGCATATATCCTTTAAGTTCTTTATAAAAAATTTCTTTAGCTGTCCTTTCATCTGTGTTCATATAATCACTCCATCAAAACTTTAATTCCAAAATTTAATTTTGATATATTTCTTTTGCTTATTATATCAAAACTTTTTTAGCAAAACAATATTTTGGCAAAAAGTTTTGAATGCATTTATCATATCTCGTTTCTCTTAACAACAATCTCATTCATGAAATCATGCATACAATCTTCCATGTCCATCAAAAAAGAAAACAAAAAATACTGCCGAGCCTCCAGGTGATCTGCTAATAGTTCAACATCCTCCGGGAACTGCAAGCCCAAAACATCGTATAGAATACGCAGTACGGCCATCATTTCGGCTTGCTGGTTTTTCTTGTATAAGTGAGTTAAGGTGGTCGAAATTCTTTCTATGGTCTTAGCATCATAACCAGAAGATATCCAGACCATTTCAATCAATGGGGCAGTTATGGCTCCGGATATAAGGTTGATTTTATCCCTACAAATTACTCCGGATTGGAGTATGATACCCTTATCAAGCAGTAAGCTTAGTATGTTTGTTTTTTTCAGCATATCCATGTCTCCGTATCCTCCCTAAATTAATTTAATCCGTGGTGCCACGGGTGACAAAATGGTGACATAGCTTACAAAGCGACCTGCTAAAAAGAAATATTGAAAAATAAGATGATATAAAAAGATCCGCTTTTTATGCGGGTTTAATCAAAAAAGTAATAAAAAGTTATAAAGACATATAAGCAAAAAATCTACCTATTACGTTTCTGGAAATCGTGTGACGGTTAACCCCGTCCGAGAGTTCGAATCTCTCTCTCTCCGCCACAGTAGTATCAAGCGTTTCGAAAACCTCGGAACGCTTTTTACATTCCCTGTAATCCACACGATTTTTTAACAAAAAACGAAAGGTCGTGTGCATACTATGGCAAGGCAAAAACTATCAATTCAACCGAAAACAACGCAGGAAAAAACACTTCAAGAAGGGTTTAAGGAATTTACTACCCATTGTAAAATTAAGAATTTGGCAGAAAAGACGCTTGTTTATTATCAAGCCTATTTCACCAAGTTTGAAACATTTCTTGACACTATAAGCATTAAACACATTGCAGAAATCACAAAATCCACTATAGACAGTTATATTCTTTACTTGAAAGAAGAAACCGAAGTAAACGACATAACCGTTAATACTGCAATTCGTGCGGTTAGGGCGTTTGTGTACTATTGGCAATCATTGGGCTATTGTCAGCATTACAAAATAATGCTGATTAAAGCAGATAAGAAAATGAAAGAAACCTATTCAGAACATGAATTAAGACTATTACTGGAAAAGCCTAACATGAAGGATTTTGCAGAATATAGGAATTGGGTAACGGTCAATTTTCTACTTGCAACGGGTGTTCGTGTCGGTGAATTTGTTAATATCCGGGTTAGTGATATTCTTATGGACGAAGCTATTGTAAAAATTAAGTATGGCAAGTCACGCCGGGAAAGGCATTTACCACTATCCAAGACCATAACAAAGGTTTTAATTGAATATATGGGTATCAGAAACGGCGATATGGAAGATTTTCTATTCTGTAATTCATACGGCGGCAAACTGGACGAAAATTCCTGCAAACATGCCATTTCCAGATATAACAAACTGCATGGAGTTACCAAAACTTCCCTTCACCTGTTCCGCCACACATTCGCCAAGAACTGGATATTAAACGGCGGCGATATATTCCGGCTTCAAAAGGTATTGGGACATTCAAGTATTGAAACCGTCCGGGAATATGTGAATATGTTTAGTGACGATTTAAAGCGGAATTTTGACGATTTTAACCCGTTAGAGACTATTAGCAGAGAAAAAGGCAATTATATTAATATACCAAAGAAAGGGGCGAAGCGGTGAAAAATTACTATGAAATAATAGACGACACTTGTTATATATGGGTTATGGGAAAAGGACAACAAATGTATGCTTTAATCAGTGCGGAGGATTTACCTAAAGCGGACAGCGTACCCGGTACATGGACAGCCAGATATTCCGAGAGGGGCGACACATGGTATGTAATGACTAATGTTGACGGAAAGCAAATAAGGCTACACCGCTTAATTATGGGCGTTACAGACCCCAAAATTGAGGTAGACCATAAGAATTGGAACGGCTTGAATAATTGCCGTTGGAATTTGAGAATAGCCACACACAGCGAAAACAACCAAAATATGAAGGGCACACGGAAACAAAACAAAAGCAATTTGCCCGGAGTTGGTGAGTATAAAGGCAAGTACCGGGCGAGGATAACCGTTGACGGCAAAACAAAGTATTTAGGCTATTTTGAAACGCCAGAAGAAGCCCACCAAGAATATTTAAAGGCAAAAGCAGAATATCACCCATTTTCATATCAAGCAAGGACAAAGCAGGATTAAGGGGTCAATTTTTGACCTCTTTTTTTTATAGCCGGGGCAAAAATCCCGGCTATATTTATACCCCCCGGCTATAAAAAAAGGCATAAAAAAAGCCTTACCATAGGCTTCTGTAATCCAATTAATGCCAATTGCATAATCATTGTTATTGCTGTGCAAATCTTTCCATTTGCGGCGTGTCCCTCTGTGTCAATTACAAAAGTTCCTTCTTTTACCAATACATTAACCTTCGTCATGTCTGCAATACTCCTTTCATTGTAGCATAAAATTGTTACAACTGCAATATTTTTGTTTTGTGTCCATTGAACACGATGTTAAAAAAGATGATTAAAAATGTCAAACTTAGGGAAATTGCCTTTAATCGCTTTTGCCGTGCGGCTTTCAACTTTTTTTGCGTCCCCACACACACGCCCATTAAAAAATATTTCGTTTTCGTTTTAAAATTTTCCCGTGCATAGTAGAATTTTTTAAAACTTTAAGTGTGTGGGGACGCTATTTTTTCTATAATACAGTAATACCAATGCTTTGAGTATATATTCCCTAAGTTTACCAGTTGTTACAATAGAATAGAGGTTAAAAATTGACCTCTATTTATATCCAGTTTTTTTCAATAATTCCATTGTTAAGGAAGTCAATCCATGTTCTACCTCTTGGAAAAATTAAGGAAAATCTATAATGAACAAAACGGCGGCGGTACAGCGAAAGATTTAACCAAGGATTTACCCGAATTAACCGCCGTAGACATTGAAGAAACGGAGGGAAAATAAAATGTTTTTTGATAAGAGAATCAGAATTGAGGAATTAGCAAACAAACCCAATACAGAAAAAGCCATTGAACAATATGCTTCAAAGCTGAAAAGGATTAAAGCCAGTGACCCGGAATTAGTTGTTGCATTAAGGCGGACAGCAGACGGGAAATTATTCAATATGAAATGGGGCGAAATTGAAAAACTTTCCCAACAGACACTAAAAGGGTTTGAATTTATTGGTAGCAAACACGATATAAATGGCAAGCCGTATATTCCCCTTATATGGTTGTCGTTGTCCCATAAATTTGAAAAAATGAAAAGGGGCGAAGCTAAATAATGGATAAGCAATTTGAAAAGCAGATTTCTAAATTTATGAAACAATCAGACCGAGCGAATAAGGAATTGAAGCGGAGGACAGACCGCAAACATGGGATTAAGCCGAAGCCGATTAAGAGGAAGCAGGAAAACCAGAATTGACCGGGGCAGTATCTTATATAGCCGGGGTGGGTTGTATATTTACTAAAGAAAAAGACCTCCCATTTAAGGAGGTCTTCTTCACAAATTTTTCAAATTGGCGTTGCACCGAAAATATAATTCTTATTCACATGTTTATTATAACACGAATACTTAAATAAATGCAAGCAAAATTTTGAAAAAATTTAATAATAATCATTGCTCCATGGGATAGTATCAAAAGTATAATTCCTGCATAACTTGATTATTTGTTCCTCTATAAGGTTCAATTGTTTTCCGTCTAGTTTTAAATTCGTATATTTCTTTTTATTCTCGTCTTCATATATACTTAACCTTTTTTTACTGACCGTTCTAATTTGATTCACTAAAGCATAGCAATTTTTGGTATTATCAGGTAAGTTTTTAATAGCACCAACTTGTACAATCAAATTTTGTGGTGATTTCCATTCGGGGTCGTCTTCTTTTTCTGTTGATAGTGGAATAACAATTGCAGAATATTTAAATTCTTTAATTACAACACAAAAATGCGGATAATTAAATTCAGACCCTGTATTCACTCCAAAATCTATCCAATAAACATTTCCTCTTTGTCTCGGTATATCTTCTACATTGTTATTATTAACAGAATTTTCATAATGTATAACTCTGTTTTTTGTGGGAACTTCCTGTATCCACTTTAAATATTCTTCATTATAATTGTCTTTATTAGCATATTTTTTTCCGTTAAAATACGTCATATCTCTAAATAATTGAGATACTAATTTAAAAAAATCATTCATACAGTGTCCCCCACGTAAAATACTTATAATATTATACCATGATTTGCTGATTTGTGTATATTTTTATTCATATTTGTGAAATTCTTGTAGAATCATGGTTGCTACAATGAATAATTTCCCTGTAGTTTTAGACATTATATTTTGTTATAATAAAGATAAGGAAGTCGTGTGGACTATAAACAGAAAATTAAACGGAACAGTTGATATAACAGGGTTTGAGGGGTTACAGTCAAGACAGAGACTGGAAATCGTGTGACGGCTAATACCCGTCCGAGAGTTCGAATCTCTCTCTCTCCGCCAGAATGAAGGGCTTTATCGATGCGATAAGGTCCTTTGCTTATGTCAAAGTTATGGTAAGAATCGTTGTACACCCAATTATTTTGCATTTTTTAAAATTTTTACAATTTCATTATAATTTGATTTTTGTGCATAATCCATTGCTGTATTTCCATTTTTGTCTTTTAAATTTATATCTGCATTATTTTCAATAAGTATTTTAACATTATCTTTCGCACCTTTCATTACAGCCCTTATAAGTGCAGTCTCTCCTTTTGTGTTCTGGTAATTGACATTAGCTCCTTTTTTAATTATGTATTTAAGTATATTTCTACTACCGTTTTCGGCGGCAACCATAATTGCCGTATCATTATCTTTTATAATCTTTATAAGTTTTGTCGACTGTCCCAACATTGCAGCTTCTAAGGCAGGATCAAGCCCTGATTGGTAGCCGTTTTCAAGTAAACCTTCCAATATTCTTTTCTGTATGGATAAATTAGGTGTAATGTCAATTAATTTTCCTTTCAGTGCTGCTTTTAATGTTATAGGTCTTATTTTTGCACCATGATTTAAAAGCAGTGTAACGATTTTATTGATGTTTTTTCTGTAGCCGATGCAATACCCATATTATCCAACACATATTCAAGTGCAGTATATCCATTATATTCAAAATCTACTTTTGCACCATGACTTAATAGAAATTCACAATCGTGCACATCTGTATTGCTTGCAGCCCACATTAAAAATGTATAACCATCAGATGTATAATTTACATCTGCTCCGATTTTGATAAGAAATTCAGGGACTCTCTCATTCTTACCTTCTACATGCTTATAAGCAATCCATAAAGGATTGGTATCTGATGTTATTATTCCTTTAAGGTGGTTTATATCAGCACCATCATCAACAGCTTCCTTTATCATTTCGAGGTTTTCATATTTAATTCCCAAAAACAATTTATCATCAGCATCCGACCCGCCTAAGACTTTGCGAACATTTACACAAGAAGATAAAACTAATTCCATCATAATTACTGCAATAAAAAGAATTGCTATTTTTCTACATTTCATCAAACTTGCTCCTTTTTATACAGTTAATAATTATTAATGTGATTATATCATGAGTTAGATGATACTGAAATGATAAATTTATATTTTTCAAAATCAATCAAACTTGTTTATTGACAAGCAGCATCAAATTATCTAATATACAATAAAAGCAAACGAATACAAGAAATGAGGTGCAATATGATAATAAGATTAGCAACTATCGAAGATCTTGATGAAATTGCCGAAGTAGAAGCCCTCTGTTTCCCACAAGCAGAAGCCGCAACTAAAGAAACATTTCGAAAGAGACTTGAAGTTTTTCCTAATCATTTCTGGCTCTTAATAGATAAAGGACGCATTGTCAGTATTGTTAACGGAATGACTACAAATCTGCCAAAATTAAAAGATGAGATGTTTGAGGACGCAACTATGCATGATGAGAACGGGGCATGGCAGATGATTTTTGGAGTTGAGACTATTCCTGAGTATCGCAGACAAGGGTGCATGGAGAGATTGTTGAAACATGTGATTGAAGAAGTTCGTTCTCAAGGCAGAAAGGGATTGGTGCTGACTTGCAAAGAAGGGCTGGTGCCTTATTATGAGAAATTAGGCTTTGTTAATGAAGGTAAGTCAGAATCAACACATGGTGGTGCTGTTTGGTTTGATATGAGGCTGTCATACTGAATAAGGTGATTCCAAAAACTTTGCAACTGGCGTTTTAAAATATTGATTTTACTACTTTGCGCCATTAAACATTGACCAAAGATATTTTCAGAATCACCTATAATTTCTATTTTAGCCCCAGATTCCCTGTCTCTCCACACAAAGTTGTACTTGATAGGATATGCTATAGCATCTGCTATGCATGGTTTTACAACATAAACATATCCGTTTGGTTTATACTTTCTTGATTTCCAATGCAACCACATTTTTGTCAGGTGCTGCAGCAGATATTGTATTTCCCGGAATAACCGATAATACAAGCGCTAAAATCACCAACAATTTTGTAAAATCACTTAAATTTTTCATATAAATTACCTTCCTGTGTAATATATAGTTAGATAATATTATATGTAAATACCAAAAACAAGCTAAATTTTATAGAAATTTCTATTTTATCACTCCAAAGAAATACTAAAAGTTCGTGAATGCTCTTATGTACATAAAATCTCAAGTGATGAATGAAAAAGGGCATAAGTATTTATTGTTGCCATGATACAGATATTTAAGAATAAACTCTGGATAAATTACTATTCTTCGTAGTGTACTAAATCATATGGATAGTATGGTAGATCCCTTAATTCCGTATCGTCAAGTTTAAGTATTTTGGCTATAGCACCTGTTTCGAATGCCCAGTAGCCGTAATAAGTGTCATTTTTTGACTTATGGCTGTTATACCAGGCCATTTCATTATGGGCTTTATACCACTTATTTTTCAAGTAGTCCTTTAATAGCTTTACTGCATTTTGCTTATCTGCATTTATCACATCATCTAACAACTCATAAGGATCTTTCATGAAGTAATCACCTGTAATCTCCCAACTGCTATCGAGATAATGTATCATATAATTTATTAGCTTATCATCTTTTTTACTTTGATAAACCATATTTTTCAAACTTGTTACCAATGACTTGTTCCTATAATTAAAAAGCACTCCTAATGAAATAAACCATAGCAATTTTACATAACTATCTTGCTCATTGATAAACTTTTCTGCTTTACTTACATTAAGTTTATAATAATTATCGCATTCCTTTAAACTATATCCTCCTGAGAACATGGACTGGATCAATAAGAACCTAATGTCTTCAATTGTTTCTTTAACTGATTCTATTCGTTCAACCGGAACATAATTATTTTCAAGCTTTTCTTCAAACTTTTTAATCCTATCCAAATCACGATTGATAACTTTATTCCAATATTCATCGTTTTTTATCTTATCTCTCATCGTTAATCTCCTATTTGTTATTTTCACTGTAGCACGTACAAAGAATTGAATAATATTACTATTAGAATTTATATTAATTGGCGTACCGTAACATATTGTCATCTGCGGAATTGATAGGTATTTTCTTTTTATGTTACCATATGAAATTTAGTTCTTCAAGCATAACCTAAAGTGATATTACTTATGAAATCAATGGGATCTATGATTTTATTTATGGATCTTGTATTGTATATAAATTGATATTATGCTAATATTAATACGAACTGAATATGTTAATACATAGGGGTGCTGGTTCTGCCGGCTGAGAGTAAGGGGTTTCCCTTCAACCCATAACCTGATCTGGGTAATGCCAGCGTAGGGAATGAGTAGAATATGTAATGCCGCCTATGTTTGGGTGGCTTTTTTGATGTTTAAGAATTTTTGGGGGATGATAAACTATGCCAACTGTTAATGTATCGTTGCAAGTGATTCCGAATGTACCTGAAAGTCAGATTTATCCTGTTGTGGATAAAGTCATTGATATGATAGCTGCAAGCGGTGTCAAATATGAAGTCGGACCGATGGAAACTACCATGGAGGGTGAACTTGACTTGCTTATGGAGATTGTCAAGAAGGCACAATTAATATGTGTGTCCGAAGGTGCAAGTAGAGTTTGTTCCGTAGTCAAAATTGATTACAAGAAGGAAGGTGTGACTATGGATGAAAAGATTTCGAAATACAGATAATCCGGTTTATCCGGTAATAGCATTTATTGCTTTTATTGTCATATGGGAAATTGTAACAAAGGCAAAGGACATAAAAGAATACATACTTCCGTCTCCTTCAGCCATTTTAAATGAGTTTATTAAATCCGGCGACCTTTTGCTTTTTCACTCATGGACAACAATATCGGAAACGATTTTAGGTTTCATATTGGGTATAATACTGGCGGTTTTGCTTTCTGTGATAATGAGCAGCATTAAAATCATCCGCAGTATATTCTATCCCTTTATGATTCTTTCACAAACAGTGCCTATAATTGCAATTGCTCCATTGGTTACCATATGGTTTGGAATAGGGATTACATCAAAATTAGTAATTTGTGTTCTGGTGGTTTTCTTTCCGGTAGCATTGAATTTGACGGAAGGGCTAAACTCATATGACAAGGACCTGGAGGAATTGCTTAAATGTATGAATGCCAGCAAGCTGCAGATATTCATGAAATTAAAGTTCCCTACAGCATTGGTGTACTTTTTTTCAGGTCTCAAAATTGCAGCTGCATACGCGGTTATGGGGGCTGTGATGTCCGAATGGACTGGAGCTGAAAGCGGACTTGGTATTTTTCTTACGCGTTCAATGAAGTCTTTTAAAACCGCTGCAATGTTTGCGGATATTGTACTTATTTCAGCTTTCAGCATTTTATTATTTGTAATTATTAGCATAATAGAGAAAAAAACTATCAAATGGAATTTGAAAGGATGAATAAAATGAAAAAAAGGATAATTGCATTACTTTGCTTGTTAATTTTTTTGACTATAACTGCTTTAGGATGTAGTTCAGAAAAAAGTATTGATGACCCAAGTGAAACAGTTCCGGGGAGTGAAGGCAGCTCTAAATTAGAGAAGGTTACCTTTGTCCTTGACTGGACCCCGAATACGAACCATACAGGTGTTTACGCAGCCAAAGTAAAAGGATTTTTTGAAGAAGAAGGCCTGGATGTATCCATAATTCAGCCTGGTGAGTCTTCTGCCGATCAGCTTGTAGCCTCTAATACTGCACAGTTTGGAGTGAGCTATCAGGAAGGTGTTACATTTGCCAGAGCTTCGGGCATACCTCTGGTATCCCTAGCTGCTGTAATACAGCATAACACATCTGGATTCGGTGCCTTAAAAAGCAAAGGAATAGTATCACCAAAGGATTTTGAAGGTAAAAAATATGGCGGCTGGGGTTCTGAGGTTGAAGCGGCAATGGTAAAACAAGTTGTCAAAGATGCAGGCGGAGATCCCGAAAAGGTTAAAATACTTACAACAGGAACATCGGATTTTCTCCAGGCCAGTGAATCGGGTCAAATCGATTTTGCATGGATATTTGAGGGATGGGACTATACCAATGCATTAAATAAAGGAGCGGAGGTGGACTTTATTCCACTTAGGGATCTTTCGGATGTTTTTGACTACTATACTCCTGTAATTGTTACAAATGAAGACAACATCAAAAGCAATCGCGAGCTTGTTGAAAAATTCATGAGAGCTGTTCAAAAAGGCTATAAGTTTTCTATTTCAAATCCTGATGAAGCAGCGGAATGCTTGCTTGAGCTAGCACCTGAGCTTGATAGAGAGCTGGTGACAAAGAGCCAGAAATTTTTAGCTTCAAAATATCAGGACGATGCACCATACTGGGGCATGCAAAAGAAAGAAGTTTGGGATAGATATATGAAGTGGCTTTATGAAAACAAATTTATCGATTCGGAAATTGATGTTGAAAAAGCATTTACAAATGAATTTTTGCAGGGTGGAAAATGAACACTAAAATTGAAATCAAAAACTTAAAGAAAACATATACTCGAAATAAAGAAAAGCTTGAGGTCCTAAGGGAAATAAACCTGGTTATATGTGAAAATCAGTTTGTTTCCCTGATAGGGCCAAGCGGTTGTGGTAAAAGTACTATACTTAGAATACTGGCGGGCTTGGAAGATGATTATTCCGGTGAAATACTTTTAAATGGGCAAAACTTAAGCAATTCTTCAAACCGGTTTTGTTATATGCCGCAAAAGGACCTGCTTATGCCATGGCGAACGGTATACGAAAACATTATACTGCCCCTTGAAATAAAGGGAAAGCTTGATAGTGCCGAAATCCTTGGAGTTACAAACTTGATAAAGGAATTCGGCCTTGAAGGCTTTGAAAACTTTTATCCTTCGGAAATATCCGGAGGAATGAGACAGAGAGCCGGTTTGCTTCGAACCTTTTTGATGAACAATGATACAATGCTTCTTGATGAGCCCTTCGGGGCTTTAGACGAAATTACTCGTATGAATATGCAGGAATGGCTGCTCAATGTATTAAGCGAGCATAAAAAAAGTGTCCTTTTTATAACACATGACATTGAAGAGGCTATTTTTCTGTCTGATAGAGTGTATGTTCTATCTGATAGACCTGCTACCGTTATAAAAACATTAGATATAGAATTTCCAAGGCCCAGAACAAGGGAAATGCTATCGTCCAACGAATTTCTCAAATACAAGGATATCATATTGAAGTCTCTATTCTAAAGATAAGCAGAAACATTATTTTGGCATTTCAACGCAATATAATCATAAAGTGATTTATAATTGTAATTTTGTTGAATTATTTCCCTATTGTGTAAATTTAAGTATAATTAATATTGTTATTAAGGTGATTTGCGTATGTCATGGATAATAAAAGAGTTAATGTCTGATGATAACAAGTGTTATGGAAGCATAAAAAATGTAATAGATGGTCTCTAATTTTATACTATATCTATGATGATGAATTCTTCTATCTGCTGATTATATTGGGCCTTTCGTTAATCAAGCGAGAATAATTGGTAAGTAAAATATTCTAACAAATATTGCAAACTTTTTGTCTGTAAAACATTTCTCCTAATAAATATAATTAATAATGTAATCAGGCTATAGTACTTCTTCCTTCTACAACGATGAATTATGAAGAATAGTAGGAGTACAAATTTCCTGTACAACTCAGGCTATGGGGGCTCTTCCTTCTAAAACATTGGGGTTAATATAGAGCCTCCGATTTCCTGATAAAAAAGGAGAATTAAAATGAATAGAATATATTTAAGAAGAAAAACAAAGATTATATTATATTCAGGAAGTAGCAAGACTCCAAATCTTTCCCATATAGCAACTATACTAAAAAATATTGAGGCTTTTGGATATACACTTTCAGAGGATATAATACAGATTCTTAAAACATTTACAATAGACGAATTGAAAAACTTTTATCTTTCTTTGGTTAAAAAAATTAAAAAGATGGTAGGAGCACATGTGGACTATAGACCAATATATCCGAATTTTCCTGCTCAGGTTATGAAAATGGATGAAAGTGAGCTGTATATAAATGCTATTATTCACTATCTTTCTTTTGGAAGCTTGAAACCTGTCTATGAAAAAGAAGAGAGATTACCTTTGTTTGATACTGTAAAACTAAAGGTAATAGAACTTGGCAATACAGATGACTTCAATGAAATATTTACAAATATCATGGGGTCAAAAACATCAATCTCAGATACTGATAAAATGGATATGGAGTGGTTTATCAATATGCATAAGGAGGATTATCAAAACTATCTTCCGGATGAAATACCACTTAAAGAGAATGTTTGCTTTTTATGTCATTTGCTTTTAAAGCATGCGACTGCAGATAGTATTGCTATATCAAAATATATAAATACAGCTACAGATGTGCTGAGATTGGCGGTTTCACTATCAAACGGAGATATAAGCCTTGCTTCCAATACAAAGTTCAAAAGATTTAGTAGAAAAGAAAGAAGGCTTCTATTAGGTTTATTGGACAACTGCGACAATATTGAAGAGGATATGGTAAGATATAAAAGCCAATGGATAAGACTTGGAGAGAGATTGCATCCTTCTGAATATAATATGTATTTTAATGCCCAAAGAGCCTTTAATAAGATAAGGAATAATGAGAAAATAAATACATTTAATAGCAGGATAGATTATGCGATTAAATCAAAAGACCTGTCAAATATTATTAGCCTTTTAAGACAAAGACCCGGTGAATTTGCCAGAAAGCTTGACCATATCTTAAGAGAGACTGAAGAATGGAAGTTGATATTAAAAGAGTTTGAAGCAGTTGCCAAAGATGTAGCAACTCCTGTTTTATTGCAGGTTATGGAGCATTTTAAATGGAGAAATGAGAAAAATGGTTTAAGGACTTTTTTTCCAAAAGGTAATGTTGCCAAGGTTTATGGGATAGAAAACAACTTGTTGGATCTCAATGATGAAATATGCAGAAGCATTATTGCTATTTGTGAAGAAAGCCTTATAAAAAGATTCGGTCAACGGGAAAGTCTCGGTAAAGTATTTATAGATGAAAGATTAAAGGATTATATAGTTCCTTTTTCACAAAGGTCTGCCAGTAAAGCGTTAAAGACATTTGTAAGGGGAACAAAAATCAGTATTTCTGAAAATATAAAAACAATAAGATCATTCCTTTACTGGAAGGAAAATATGGACGACAGAGCAGATTTGGACTTGTCGGCGGTTTTATATGATGCGGACTGGAATTATTTAGAGCATATATCATATACAAATCTCAAGTCAGCAAAATACAAAGCAGCCCATAGTGGAGATATAACATCAGCTCCAAATGGTGCTAGTGAATTTATTGATCTGGATATTGAATCCATTAAGAAATTCGGAGGAAGGTATGTAGTATTTGCCGTGTATTCTTTTACAGGTCAAAAGTTTATTGAACTACCGGAGTGCTTTGTTGGATGGATGGCAAGAGAATGTCCTGCATCAGGTGAAATATACGAACCTAAAACGGTTGAAAACAAAATTGATATTTCTTCTGAAAGCTTGATTTGCATACCTATGATACTGGACTTATATGAAAACAAATTTATTTGGGCAGATGTATCATTGAAATCACAACCGACATGGAACAACCTGGAGAATAATAAAAAAGGTATGGTTTTAATGGGTAAAGCATTAACTACATTAAGGAAGCCTAATTTGTATGATTTGTTTTTATTACATAGTATTGCCAGGGGAGTAATATGTGATAATATAGAAGAAGCTGATATTATTTTTTCTATTGACAAAGGAATAACACCTTTTGATAATGATGTTATAATATCACAATATTTATAAAGTTTTTTTATAACCTTTACACAATCAAATATACAACATTGAAAAGGAGAACTGACATGATAAATAGACTAAGACAAAAAGCTTCATTAGGATTGGTAATATTGCTAATTATTTGCTTATGCAGCAGCTTTACAAATGCAAATGTTCGTCAGGTTGATTATGCAATTGTAAGTCTTTCACAAACAGATGATCTGGAACTTGTAGGTGAAAACATATCCATTTCCGGCGACATTCATACCAACGCAGGAGTGAAGATTTATGCAGAAAGTTTCAACATGGATGGCATTTGTGAATCGGTTAAAGGACATGATATTATAACTTCAGTATATGAAGTGGATACTAGCAAATTTGTTGATAGTGAAGTAATATTAGCTGCTTCTAATTTATTGGATAATTTAAAAACAGTAGCTGGTGATACAAAAATGGTAGTTGATGTGTATCCTGATAATTATGAAAATGTATTATTGGATGAAAATATAGATGTGCAATTTCCTCTCTGTTTTGAAGTCTCTGAAGTGTTAGCAGATATAGTCTTGCCTCACGAATGATATGAACAATTAGTAATGGGTAATTAACTGTAAACATTTTACATGATAAAACATTGGATAAAATAGTCTCTTTAAACTGTATTAAGGCAGCAGCCAGAACTATAGCCCTTTGATTAAGCATGGAAACTCTCTGTTCCAGCATTGGGCTAACTGCCATCATACCTCCGCTCATTAATGTGGATTCTGCTTGTGTAAGTCCGGTAGGTATTTGTACTCCTGTGAAATAAGAGGATGCAATTTCAGCTTTTTGCGTATATGGAGTTATTACCTCTCCCGACTGAAGCACTTCGGGGCTTACGATACCGTTAGAAAGCATTATAGCTTCTGACAAGAGTTTGTCAAACTCTCTTCGAAATTCATCTGCCCGTTGTGTAAAGTTAGCGTCCTTTGGCGTAAATCCTACTTCAAGAAAAAATGAGTGTTCCTTCATTATTCTAGCGAAAAATAGATGTATATCAAGTGACTGACGAACGAATTCAAAGCTTGAAAGCATAGTACATTCCTCCTAAAAAAATTTCATACTATGCTATATGATATGATTATACTATGATTATGTTTACATAATATATCTTATTTATACATCAAATCAACACATTAAAGAAGACCCAATATTAAAATCCTGTATATATGTAAATAATTACAAGTAATACATTGTATCTATTGCTATTATATAGTATGATAGTATTAACAAAAAGATAATGTGCGTAAAAATGTTTGGGGGGGAGGACTAATATGGAAAGATGGAAGATGTTTGAAATGGAGGTTTATAATTATGTTAAGAAAATAAAAGAAGAACATAATTTTCCATTTCAAATTATATATGCAGGTAAAGAAGATTCGACAGAATCTGATATTGTAATCAGCAAGGATGGTAAAAAGCTGTTTACGATTGAAGCTAAGTTGTCTCCTGCACGTGGAGGTCAATTTGTCGTTCGTTATAATGGTGAAAATTATGAGTTTTCCATTAGAAATAAAACTAAAGCTAAAACTGCTGAAAAGATATTGAAATTTTTAAATGATAATCCTGAAGAGTTTGCCAATTCAGATTCAAGTGAGGTAAAAGTAAATCCAACGGATGATTCTTTAAAAGAATGGGTAATTAATACTCATAAAGATAAGGGTTGTAAATTTATAATTACTTCTACCGAGTTAAATAGCTTTAAAGCAGTTATTCCTATAGATGACGCTGTACATAAGTTTGTTTTTGGTGCAAGATTAAGAAAAAAGCCCAGCGGATCAAGACGCCTTCCTAAATATTTATTTGAACAGGGAAGAGAAGCCCTTTGTACTACATTAGGACTTTCAGCAGACAGTATCGGATATACCAGAGAAGGCAAAAGAACGGTAGCTGTTCTTCCTTCAGCACCGAGCACCCGCTATATCGGTAAAAACTTTTATTTATCCGATTATGATATTACACGACAAAATGAATTCAATATTAGAGTTACAAGTAATACCAGAAACGACACAGTAGAATTTACATTAATATATAACGGTGATGAAGTAAATACAGGAAAGGACCTTCTCGTCGAAGAGTTCAAAAGACATTTATAATTAAATTAGGAAATCATAATCTAACCCCTTTTGAGAATAAAAACAGCACAGATTTTAGTTTTTTACTCTAAACTAAAATCTGTGCTGTTTTTATATGTAATAATTGACATTATTAAACTTTTTTACAGCTGAAATAATAGTTCAATTACATGTCATCCATCGGTCCTTCTTCTATTCTGTCAATAGCTCTTACACCATGTTTTTTTCTTTGCTCCATTACCTTTTCGGAGATTAATTGTTTTACTTCTCTTGCTTTTTTGATGCTTTTAAGATGTAACTCTTTATTGGTAGCGTCTGAAGACGTGATTTCCACTGTTCCTACTCTAAATATTCTCTGTCCTAAACTTAGTCTGAGTTTGAAGTCAAGGATTCTAAACAGCATTACTTCATCTTCAACTACATTTAGAAAGCCCTTTGATACTATAATCCTATCCTCATACAATGCGTACCTTGTGAAGGATAAAGGCAGTCCAAATATAGTTCTTTTCCTGTCTTTCCATAGGATAGTCTGCTCAGGTAAATCTATTTTATTACCCATTTTATTCATTTCTCCTCTCATTAATTTAGCTGCTGTAAATCCGATTCAATGATTAATCTTTTAAGAACATTCTAATAAAGAAAATACTATTAGTCAATGGGGGTGTATGGCTCGTATAAATTATCAAAATTTACAGTTTGTTCATAATTGCTTCAAAATACATATTTAAAATTTATAGTGTATTTAAATTTTATAATTTATGATGTAATATAAATAAAGAATGCTTTTAGAAAAAGCTATTGCAAGTGTAATAAAATGTAATAGATAAATTAGGAGGATGAAATCAGTGGAGAGCGGGCAAATGGAAAATGCAAGCTTTATAGAAGAAGGTAAACTTATTTCGGCTTTAAAAGCAGAAATAAATAAGGTTATTATCGGTCAGGAGTATATGGTGGATAGAATTCTTATCGGTCTCTTGACCGGAGGACATATATTGCTTGAGGGTATACCGGGATTGGCCAAGTCCCTTACCGCAAGCACAATAGCAAGAACTATCGGGGTGGATTTCAAAAGGATTCAATTTACTCCCGATTTGCTGCCGGCAGACATATTAGGTACTGAAATATATAATCAAAAGACAGGTGAGTTTATAATAAAAAAAGGGCCTATTTTTTGCAATTTACTGCTTGCAGATGAAATTAACAGAGCACCTGCAAAAGTACAGTCAGCACTGCTTGAGGCCATGCAGGAGAAGCAGGTTACCATTGGAGAGACTACATACGAGTTGGATAAGCCTTTTCTCGTCATAGCAACCCAAAATCCCCTTGAACAGCAAGGAACATATCCTTTGCCTGAAGCACAGCAGGATAGATTCATGCTGAAATTAAAAATCAAATATCCCAATAAAAATGAAGAAAGAAGCATTATAGACCGTTTTTCAAGAGATGAGTCAAATGCTCCTTCGGTAAATGAGATATTGACCAAGGAAAATATATTTAAATTGCGTAAGGCCGTTGATAACATCTTTGTACATGAAAATATAAAAAATTACGTTCTCGATATTATATTTAAAACCAGGGAACCGTCTTCATATATTTCCTGTGGGGCTTCTCCACGTGCATCCATTAATCTTATAAAAGCTGCAAAATGCAGGGCATTTATGGAAGGAAGAGGTTTTGTCGTGCCTGATGATGTAAAAGCTATGGTTTATGATGTATTAAGACACAGGATTTTACTTTCATATGAAGCGGAAGCTGAAAATATCACTTCTGAAAATATCATTACTCAAATTTTAGAACAGATTAATTTACCTTAGGTGTGATAAAGAAGTAATTCTTTAATCATTCCTTAAGAAGAGGTTAGATATGATTTCAACAGAACTTATCAGGAAAATAAGACGGATTGAAATAAAATCCAATAAATTGGTGGAAGAGATATTTTCTGGAGAATACCGTTCGGGATTCAGGGGAAAGGGAATTGAGTTCGAGGACATTAGAGAATATTATCCCGGTGATGATATCAGGAATATCGATTGGAATGTTACTGCCCGCCATAATAAGGCATATGTAAAACAATTCAGTGAGGAACGGGAATTAAATATATTTCTTCTCATTGACATGTCACGTTCAAATTCCTTTGGAAGTAAGAAGGAGCTTATTGCTGAGGTAGGAGCAACATTGGCTTTTTCTGCAAACAGGAATAACGACAAGGTTGGAGTTATTTTTTTCACTGAAAAGGTGGAAAAGTTCATTCCTTCAAAAAATGGAAGAAAGCATGTATTATCAATAATTGAAAATATTTTAAATTTTGAGCCTATGCACAGTGGAACTAATCTTGCACAAGCATTGCAATATTTTAATCGGATTGAGAAGAAACCCAGTGTTGTTTTTTTGATATCCGACTTTCTTGATGATGATGAATACAGAAAAGATTTGAAAATAACTTCAAAGAGGCATGATCTTGTCTTAATACGTGTTGTAGACAAGGCGGAGGAGCTTATACCTGCAGGGGCTATTTTTACATTTGAGGACCTTGAGTCGGGTAGAACTGTTGTACTCGACAACATGAAAAATGATTTTAGGCCGGATAACAGCCTCAGCTTGCCTAAGAGGAATTGTATAAACATATATACCGATGAAGACTACGTAAAGCCGTTGAAACAATTTTTCAGAAGAAGGAGTCACGGATGAAAAGAGCTAAAATAATACTATTTGTGCTTATTATGTTAATATTTTGCATATGTGCTTCCGGTATAAGCTTGGCAGAAGGTGAAAAAAGGAGCATTTTCATAGGCGATCTTATTGAATTGAAAATTACTTCAGAGAGCATTGGCATTGATGAGATTCGGGACAAGTTTAAGGATTTTGAGATAGTTGATATTAAAGAGGATAATGATAGCATACTGTTGACTTTACGCTCCTTTGAGCCCGGTGAAAAAACAATACGGATTGGTAATAAGGAAATTAAGATTGATGTGAAATCAACCCTCAAGGAAATAAAAAGGGAGGGCATATTTGAAGGGGATTCAATGCCCATATCGGCACGAAAATCCTTTGCATGGAAGTATGTGTTTTTTGTAATGCTGGGAATCTTTTTGATTACCGGAGTACTTAATCTGGTGTTTCTGTTAAAACGCAGAAAGAAAACTCAATTGGATCCATACGGCATTTTTAAGATGCAGGTTAAGGGTGTGCCTTTAGAAGATAGTGAATATCTTGTCAAGCTTACCAAAAGCTTTAAAGAGTACATCGAAAAAGTTTATTCGTGTACCATAAGAGGCAAGACAACGTCGGAATTAATTGAAGAAATAAGATTGATACCCGATTTGCAGCCTGTATTGCCGGCTATACATAATTGGCTCAAAGACAGCGATCGATTTAAATATATGGGTATTACAGCCGGGGAGGAAAAAAAGCAGGAATTTTTAGAATTGCTTTTAGAGCTGGTAAGAAAAATTGATTATGCAAAAGAGGTAAAATCATGATTCAATTTGCTAACTGGTATTATTTGTTTTTGATACCTTTGGTGTTTTTTTTGTTTTTAATGAGAAAAAATAAATCGGTTTTAAAGTTTTCAAGTGTTAAGCTTCTTGAGAGTGCAGGCATGAAGAAAACTGTGAAGCATAAAATCGGTAAATATATAATACTGTCAGGGCTAACAATATTATTGGTTGCTCTTGCAAGGCCTCAGTTGCCTCAAAGCACTGGCCCTACTCCTCAAAAAGGAATAGATATTGCCATGGCATTAGATGTGTCGGGGTCAATGCAATCTGTGGATTTTGAGCCAAACAGGCTGGAAGTTGCAAAGAAAACGATTGAGGATTTTATAAAGGCCAGAGGCGGGGACAGGATTTCTCTGGTTATATTTGCAGGAACTGCATATACCAGGGTTCCGTTGACTTTGGACCATAATATATTGAGGGAATCTCTGGCAGCAGTGCATGAAAAATCTGTCAATCAGGATGGAACCGCAATAGGGATGGCTATTTCGGTAGGACTGAGCAGATTAAAAAAGAGCGATTCCGCATCCAAAATATTGATAATTGCTACTGACGGCGATAACAATGCGGGAGATATTGATCCCATGACAGCCAGTCAGTTGGCCAAGGATTTGGGTGTGAAAATATATACAATTGGTGTGGGAACGGATAAGACCATTATACCGGTGGAGTATTTTGGAGAAACCAGGTACCAGCAAGTCGAAGGAGGACTGGATGAAGAGCTTTTAAAAAATGTTGCACAGACTACCGGAGGGCAGTATTACCGTGCAAAGGACCCTGAGGCTCTAGCACAGATATTTTCAACCATAGATAAATTGGAAAAGAGTCAATTCCAGCAAGATAATTTTGTACAGTATTTCGAACTGGCATATTATTTGATTATTATAGGCCTTATACTGTTACTTGTGGGAATTTTCATCGATAAGTATTATTTTGTCCAGATTCCTTAGAATTTTGGCAAAGGGGAGGTGTACCGTTGGACAATTTTGAATTTGAACAGCCCTTATATATTTTATTCGGTATAATTCCTATTATGGGCCTAATAGTGATGATATTGGCCTATAGAAAAAAGGAAAAAATACTTGATGTAATGAAGGTGAAAATAAAGATACCCTTTAAGGTTTTACGCAGCATACTTATCACCCTTGGATTGAGCTTAATGGTAGTTGCTCTTATGGGGCCTCAGATTTTTATGGGTTATGCTGAGGTTAGCAAAAAAGGGATGGATATTTATGTGTTGATTGATACATCAAAAAGCATGCTGGTTGAAGATATACAGCCAAACAGGATCAGCAGGGCAAAGAAGATTATAGAAAGTATTATTGATGATCTTAAGGGGGACAGGATTGGTTTTATACCCTTTTCCCAGGATGCATATGTTCAGATGCCGTTGACTGATGATTACCAGTTGGCCAGGATGTTTCTTGATGTTGTTGATACCGATATGATAGCCGGAGGAGGTACTAACATAGCTGCTGCTATAAAGCTTGCCGACAGTTCATTTAAAAGGACTTCAAGTGCCGACAGGGTTATTATAGTTATAAGTGACGGTGAGGAGTTGGATTCAAACAGCAAGGATGTTGTTAAAAATATAGACGATGAGCAGTTGAAAGTCTTTACAATAGGCGTAGGCTCGGATAAAGGCGGTTTGATACCTGTGTATGATGAAAAAAGCAATCAACGTATAGGATACAAAAAGGACAACAAAGGAGACTTTGTAACATCACGCTTAAATTCAGAGACACTTAAAACATTGGCTGATATGGGTAACGGTAAATATTATCAGGCATCTGTGTCGGGAGATGAGGTTCAGAATATTTTAAAGGATATGGCATCTTTAAAGAGAGACACATCAAAGACAGATAAAATAAGAAGGCTTAAATCCCAGTACCAGTATTTTTTAGGTGCCGGAATATTGTTGTTTATAGCGGCTTACATGCTGCCTGAAAGGAGGAAGCTGGTATGAATAAGGTTTTATTGCCGGCATTCCTTGTTTCAGGATTGTTGTCAGCCGTTATGTTGATATTGTTTATCACAGGAATTATTAGTTTTGATAATAAACATATTGAAGCACTTATAGACGGAAACAGGCAGTTTGTAGTTAAAAAATATGACAAGGCTCTGGAAGCCTATAAGGTTGGACTTGCGAAGAATCCCAATGATGATAAGCTCAACCAAAATTCAGGTCTTGCGGCATATCAATTGAATAACTATGAAGAGGCTTTGAATTATTATAGTAAAGCTGATGAAAATGTAGAAAAATATTTAAAATCAGGCAATTCCTGTTTGAAGCTGGGCGATAAAATGGAAGAACAGACAGGTAAGTTGAAGTTCTACCAACAGGCAGCAGAAGCATATAAGCAGGGAATCATTAAGTTTCCTGAAAATATTGATTTAAAATATAATTATGAATATGTACTGGAAAAATTAAATGAATTGCAGAATCAAAACGATCAAAATCAAGATAACCAGAATCAACACAACCAAAATCAACAGGAAAATAATGAAAATCAGAACCAAGAAAGCCAGAGTGAAGAAAACCAGAATAATGAAAACCAAAATGAAGACAGCCAGAATAAAGAAGGCGAGAATAAAGACAATCAGGAAGGCCAGGAAAACAAGCAGGACAGCAAGGAGCAGGATTCAAAAGATGATAATGGAAATGAGTCTCAGGGCGATAAGTCCGATGAGTCAAATAACGAAGATAAAAAAGATCAGAATTCAGGACAGGACAAGGAAGCCATAGAACAGGCACAAAGGGTCCTAGAAATGTTGGAGCAGCAGGAAGAAGAAAGCCTCAAAAACAATCAGGAGGTAAAGGATAGCGGTAAGGGGGGAGAACATGACTGGTAAAAGAATAAGTATTTTATTAATTATAGTTATTTCAAGTATCTTTTTATTGAATTCAAGTGTTGAGGCTAAACAGCCTCAGTTCAGGCTTGATGCCGACAGCATTAAAATGAGCAGGGGAGAAAGCACAAATCTTGTGTTGTCCATTATAGATGCCCAAAGTGCTGAAATCGACAGTATTCAGGGCATTGAGAACTTTGATGTTGTTTCGCAAAACACATCTGTATCTACTCAGATAATCAATGGAGATACTACTATTGAGAGGAGTATTAACTATACTATAATGCCCAAAAAAACTGGGAAATTTACCCTTTGCGGAAATGTTAGATATAATGGCAGTGTTTACCAAACAAATGTGCTTGAGATAGAAGTGGTTGAAGGAAACAATATTCAGGATGAAGAAGCTAGGGACATATTTGTCAAAACCGTTCTGTCGGATAATGAAATATATTTAGGACAGAAGGTTGTACTGACATATGAGCTGTATTCACGATACAACATAGAAAACTTTGGGATTTTAGACAAAACAGATATAAACGGATTTATAAAAAAGGAGATTTCTGATGATAAATTAAAGGCAGAATATGTTTATATTAACGGTAAAAAATATGTGAAATATGAAGCCAAACAAATGTATTTATCTCCTGTAAAGGCAGGCACATACACAATACCTTCATTTAAATTTCAGGCTAATGTCAGTACCGGAAATTTCTTTTCTTCATCTCGGCCGGTTTATATGCAGACAGATGCTAAGGAAATAAATGTTAAGCAACTGCCCGAAAATAATAAACCTGCGAACTTTTCCGGAATAGTAGGGAGCCTTAATGTAGAAGCAAAATACAGCAAGCAGGAGATTGATTTAAAGGAGTCCCTTGCCCTTAACGTGACACTGTCGGGGAATTGCAGCTTAGATAGTGTGAAAAAGATTATAAATAACACAATACCGGGATTTTCCGTATATGAAACCGAAAAAAATGTAGAAGAGAGTATAGTCGATAATAAATATAATGCAAGAAAAGAGTTTGAAATAATATTGGTTCCTGAAAGAAACGGGGATATAAAAATAGAGCCGGTCTATATACCTTTTTTCAATCCAAAATCCGGTAATTATGAGAAGGCTGAAATACCCGGTACAACTATCAGGGTAAATGGGGATATGCCTCAAAGTCAGGTACAGAATCAATCAGGCATAAACGGAGGTTCAAATTCGGGACCTGTTGAGACAATAAAAATTGACCAGATAAGTTATGAACCGAAAAATGACGGTTATGTTACTTTGAAATTGAAAAAGGATAATATTATTATAGGCTTAATTGTTGTTATATTATTGGCAATTATCGCTGCTGCAGTTTATTGGATGATTTCATATCAGAGAAAGCAGGACAAGACTCTTTTAAGCTTTTACAAGCAGCTTAAAAACACAAATGACCACAATGAGATATACAATATATTTAACAATATGATCAAATACCGTTTTAATGTTAGCCTCAAAGCAAGCCCAAGAAGATTGGTGATAGACAGCCTTTCCGGCTGTGAGATTGTAAATCCTGTACTTGAAGTTATGGATTATATTGAAAATAAAAAGGACCCCTCTAATGAAGACAAGTTGTATCTTAAAGGAAAGGTAAAGGAAATTTGTAAGAAACTCATGAACGGCATAAACATGTGACATTGGGCTGAATAAGCAAACCATAAAGCCTCCTTGAAAGCAAATATGCTTTTAGGGAGGTTTTTAAATTATAAGGATTTAAAATTATAAGGATTAAAATTATAAAGATTTACATATCCTCTTAAGTGGTGGTATTGATTATTTGTAGCATTTCAGTTATATTGGTAGTAATTGGCCTCATTATTTATATTAAATGCTATTAATCTTTTATATTTATCTCTGCTAAATGTAAGAACAAGAGCAATAGCATATTTAATATAAGACTTAATGGTTATTGTTGGAAATTATTCATGAGGGGAGAGTTTCTATGTGGATAAAAGATAATTTCTTTAAGTACTCCATTGGAATAATTATACTTCTTGTTATAATTTTTCTAATCGGGCAGATAGACTTTTTTATAGCACCTTTCAAAAAATTTATTGCTATTGTGTTTTTTCCTTTATTGTTTGCCCTTATGCTATACTATATTTTCAGACCTTTGGTAAAATTTCTCTGCAAAAAAAAGATACCCAAAACACCATCAATACTTATTGTGTTTTTTGTATTTCTGCTTGTTTTTACATTGGTTGGCATTTATGCAGGAACTCTCATAGTAAAAGAAGCACAGCAGCTTTTGGATGATATGCCTCTTATTTTGGAGAAAGCTAGAGTAAAAGCTGATGAGCTCATAAAAGATAAAAATATTGCCGCATTATTTTCGGGTAAATTGAATGAACAGCTTACTTCTTATGCAAAAAGTGTATTTCCTGTTGTTAGGGACGGTATATTCAGTGCAGCCTCGGCTATCGCGAGTGCGGCTTCAGTACTTGTGGCAGTACCGTTTATTCTATTTTACCTTCTAAGAGATGATAGGAAGTTTTATGCAAAGGCAATTGTTTCTGTGCCATCAAAGTATAGAAGAAATATTGTAAGCATAGTAAAAGAAACGGATAAAACGCTGTCAAACTATATAACGGGGCAGGCACTTATAGCATTGATTCTTGGCATTTTATCCTATATAGGGTATCTTATAGTAGGGCTTAAATATTCTTTCATTCTTGCTTTTCTTGTAATGATTACATCATTTATACCTATGCTTGGAGCAATTATAGGTGTTGTTCCTGCGTTTTTCGTCGGACTGTCGGTCAGCCCTTTCATGGCATTGAAGGTTCTGATAGTTGCCGTGTTGGTACAACAGTTGGAAGGAAACTTTATATCTCCCAATCTTATGGGCAAAAGGCTTGCCATACATCCATTGACTATAATAATATTATTTTTAGGTGCAGCATCGCTTTATGGATTTATAGGCATGTTGATTGCGGTTCCCGCATATGCAGCATTTAAGGTTATTGCAGCAGGAGGAGTACAATTGTTTAGAATATGGAGAAGTGGAAATATTTGATATATTTGATACATTTGATATATTATTGGGTCAGAGGGGGACGTATATGGGTCAAAAGATAATTTTTGCATCTGAGGGCAAGATAGGCAGGATTGACGGTTCAAAAATTACATATTATACAAGTGAATATCTTGAGAAATACAATAAAAACAGATATGAAATAATAAAAAAGAATTCATGGAAAACAGAGGGACAGGGAGCAAGGTTCATGGGCGTTCATAGTATGGTGCAGGATATTGAGATACCTCGTGAAGAAGCCAACATTACGGGAATTGCATTTTTAGAGGATACAGATGAAATCATATATACAATAACGGTCAATAACATGTCGGGTATATTCTCTAAAAATTTATCCCATGATTCCAATAATGAGGGGCATATAATTCATAAAAGCAATACTGAGTTTTCGGGAATAGACTATAATGGAAGCAGTGGTCAGGCAGTTGTTACTGTTAGTGAAGAAAGCTTTGAGAAGCATATTGCATTGATAGACTTGAAAAAAGGAAGCTATAGAATTGTTACCGAAGGGGAGTCGAGAGACCAAAATCCCTTCTGGTCAAGAAGAAATAAAGATATCATATATTACGATTCATGCGGTATAGGTTTGAATAGGTCTAATAATGAAGTTGCATTCAGTAATCGATTTATTTGCAAGCTGGATATAAGTGCGGGCACTGTTGAAGAATGCATGGTTGATGAAAAATTTAATTTTGAAAAGCCCAAAGAAGACATGGAAGGTAATTTGTATTTTATAAAAAGGCCATTTGGTGATGAACACAAAATGAGTCCCGGGCAAACGCTAAAGGACATATTTCTTTTTCCATTCAGAATGCTAAAGGCAATATTTTCCTGGATGAATTTCTTTTCAATGAGATATTCCGGCGAGAGTCTCAGATCAAAAGGGAATAACCCTGCTAAGATTAGAGAAAAATCCCAGCAAGAAATCTTTATAGAGGGTAATCTTATCAATGTAGAAAATGCTTTAAAGGAGAATATGGACTCAGGAGAAAAATATCCCGGATTTGCACCCAGAAGTTGGGAATTGGTTAAAATGGGGGATGATGGGAAATTAGTGACTATAAAAAAAGGTGTATTGGATTTTGACATTGATGAAGATGGAAATATAGTTTACACAAACGGCAATTATGTTATAAGGATTTCGAAAAACGGTAAGGAAGAAAAAATTGAAAAGGTTCCGATGGTTACGAAAGTAAAAATTGCTTCAAATGAAATTTAAATAAGAGGTAAGAAATAAGCGGTATGAGGTAAGAAGAGCCTGCTGTCATTATTGAATCTTGACAGCAGGCTCTTTGTTCCATTTGCTGTTTAATTGTATTTTAGTGTCTTAACGGTTCATTAGTTTCCGTAGCTTGCAGTAGTTGCATTAAAATGTTTGGCTATATTTATGATATCTGACATATTAATTGACCCGTCAAGGTTAGTGTCAAATACAGAGTCATACTTGTCATCGCCTGAAATGCTTCCGAATACCTTTGCAACCTCAATGATATCCGACATGTTTATGACACCGTCCTGAGGTGTTTTAATGTCTCCCGGCCAAATAAGTACAGGAGATGCTTGTGTACCGATAGTGTCGTTCTTTTTGACGCCTGTAATTTCTCTTGCAAGATATCCGGGTTTGCTTATTTTAAGGGTATAACTGCTTGCATCAGGCAATGAGCTGATTTCAAAATAGCCTGAAGCATTGGTTGCTGCAGAAACACTAGAACCAACTATCTCAACCTTGAAGCCCTTCTTTATTTCTGTACTTGATGAAGTGATATCAGGTGAAATATACCCTGAAATCTTATCTGTTGAAGTTGAAGGTATTGCAGTAGGTGTAGCAGTAGGAGTTGCACCCTTCGTTGTAGTTGGAGTTGGAGTGTTTCTTGGTGACGTAGGATTTCCTAAATACTGTCCCAATGAAATACCGTTTTTACCAAGAGGTATCTGGTGATCAAGGCCGACAAACTTGCCGCCTGATTGCCATAAAGCAGGTTTAAGTAACCCGTATTTCTTTTCATCCCATGTAGACCAATCATTACCGATAAGTCCGCCAGTATCACCTGAGTTTGGATTTATGCACCAAAATGTATGGTTGATACGCTTTTCAATCATATAATCCCTTAAGAGCTCCATCCATTTTTGGTTCTTTCCTCCGTCCATATGTCCTCCCCATTCACCAATGAGAAGAGGAGCGATTTTCTGGTCATCGATATATGCCCAGGTATCATACCAATAGTCATCCAATAACGTTTGTGTTGTAAAATCCTTATCAAACCATGGCTGATTGTAAACTGAAGGACCATAGTCATGCGGTGAATAGATAATTTGCTTATTGAGTTGAGGTGAACCGAAATCAATAGGATAATCCTTAACACCTCTTAAGTTTCCACCCCACCATGCGTTATGATATACAGCATTATCACCGGTTGCATTCCAAACATCCGGGTCATCCCATGTAATACCTTTTTCAGTTCTTGGATATACTTGAATTCCTTCTATAACGATAAGCATGTTTGGATTGGCTTTAAGTATAGCTTTACCGCACTGTTCAGCTGCATATTTCCAGTTGTTTTCATCAGTAGAATTGTCCCATTTTGCAGTTGTGGAAGGACAAGGACCGGAATAGCCGCGTGTACCGTGGGGCTCATTTTTTAAATCTATTGCTAGAATGGTATCATCATTTTTGTATTTTTCTGTCAACCAAACTAATGTGTCAATCCACATCTTTGTTGTTACAACACCAGCTGTTTTGGTTTCCATACCATACCATAACTCATACATGTGACCTGAGTTATCGGCATGAGGACTATGTACATCAATCATTACTTTAATTCCCATTTCTTTACAATATCCCATTATTATGTCGAAGATTTCCATACTGTTTTTTGGACCTTTTGTTTCAGGATCATAAAAATCAGGATTCATAACCATATATGGCGGGTCATTAGCAGCCGTTACACTTGAAACCTTGTTTGGCTTTCCAATCATCCAGCTATATAAAAGCTCAGTAGAAATAGGTATTCTTAAAAGGTTTATACCTCTATCCGCTACACTTTGCAAAATATTTTTTACATCATACCATGCACCGTGGAAAACGTTTTCACTGCAGTTGAAGCCAAACCAGTTTGCACCTGTCAGCCATACTTCATTTCCATCTTTGTCAACAACCTTGTCTCCTTCGCAGTGGAGCCAGTCATCGTTGGTGTCATCAACTGCATAAGAAACAGATCCCATGTTAACTGAAAGACAATACATGGAAAGCAGTGCAAGTATGGCAACTAACGAGACTATTCTTTTTGCTTTTCTCATAAATACTTCTACCCCCTTAAAAAATTTAAACCAATTTGTACACTAACTTTAATTTCCTAATAAATATTCTATCTATTCCTCCTTTTCAAAACTCTTAAACTTATATTTACTGCTATACTTATATTTTATTGAATATTCTAGATTAAATCAACCTAATTATATACTTTTATATGCCTTGTGAAAAATAAAATTTCAATGCTTTTGTTTTTATATACTTGCTCACTAATGTTATAATAGTATCGTTATAAATTGATTGTTGGAGGAGCTTGATGGATTTTACCGATGTATTGAGGGAAAAATATAATATAAATTTAAATGAGCAGCAAGCTGAGGCCGTCAGCAATATCCATGGACCTGCACTTCTTCTTTCGGTTCCGGGAGGAGGTAAAACCACTGTAATCGTATCACGTGTGGCAAATATGGTTTTGAATCATAATATCGATCCTGGGAAAATATTGACTCTAACATTCAGCAGGGCATCGGCTTCAGATATGAAGAATCGCTTTAACAGGATATTCGGTGATGACATTTTGCATGATGTTCAATTTTCCACCATCCACAGTTTTTGCTATTCTGTGATTGACACTTATGTAAGAAAAATGGGAAAAACCTTTCCAAAGGTTATAGAGGGTACGGAAAACCAGGCATCCAAAGCACATTTGTTAAAACAAATTTACCTTGAAATAAACAATGAATATATTAATGAGGATACATTGGAAGAGCTTACAAGCAGTATCAGTTATGTAAAGAACATGTTAATGGATATAAATGAAATTGAAGAGATTGAGACTTCTATCGACAATTTTACAGAGATATATAAGGCATATGAAAAATATAAAAGAGAAGAAAGGCTTATCGATTATGATGATATGCTTACAGGTACTTACCAGCTTTTTAGGCAAAATAGAGAAATGCTGAGTTTCTTTAGGGATAAATATCATTATATAAATGTGGATGAATCACAGGATACATCTTTTGCACAGCATGAACTGATTAAGCTTTTAGCTGCCCCAAAGAACAATATATTCATGGTGGGGGATGAAGATCAGAGTATATATGGCTTTCGAGCAGCATTTCCACAGGCACTTCTCGATTTTGAAAAGACATATCCCGGTGCAAAGATAATGCTGATGGAAAGAAATTACCGTTCTACCGGATGTATTGTTAAACCGGCCAATATGTTTATTAAACAGAACAAAGACAGATACGACAAGAATATGTTTACCCATAAGGAAAAGGGCAATCCCATTGAGTTTGTGAACTTAAAAGACAGAAATGACCAATATATCCATATACTGAATTCTGTTATGAAGGCTGAAAGATTATCCCATTGTGCCGTTCTCTATAGAAACAATATTTCTGCAATACCTCTTGTGGAGTTTTTTGATAGAAATGATGTTCCTTTTTATTTGAAGGAAACAAACATTCATTTTTTCAAGCATTGGATGGTCACCGATATTCTTTCGTTTATAAGGCTTGGTTTGAATCCCGTTGATACAGATTCGTTTTCGAATATTTATTACAAAATGAATGTATTTTTATCAAAAGAGATGCATCAGTATGTATTAAGCAATATAAGCAAATATAGTGATGTTTTTGATGCGGTGATGTCTTATCCGGGGATGACTCAGGGAACAAAAAGGGAATTGGTTGATATTTGTAAAAATTTTAAGAAGATACCCACATTGAAACCTCTTGATGCAATAGAGTTCATTGAAAAAGATCTTAATTACAAGACATTTGTAAGGAGAATGTGCAAGGAAAAAGGATATTCCCAGGAAAGCTTGAACCAGATAATGGACGCTTTGAAGACTATCGCTGAAAAATGTGAGACATATGATGACTTTTTCTTAAGGCTGGAACACTTGCAGAAGGTTATTGGTGAATGCAGCAAAAAGGGGTACAATAATTCGGTTATTTTCTCCACAATCCATTCCAGCAAGGGGCTGGAATTTGACAATGTCTTTATTATAGATCTTGTGGAAGGCCAGTTCCCGACTGCAAAGAGCATATCCCGCTATGATGAAGGGGACAGGCACCTTATGGAAGAAGAAGTAAGATTGTTCTATGTGGGTATGACCAGGGCAAGAAAGCACCTTGAGATTATAACTTTTGGCACGTCAAATAAAAGAAAGATACCTGCATCAAGATTTGTAAAGCAGCTTCTTAAGGCACAGAGAACATCAATCTTTCAAAGGGATTTATTTGGGTTCAAAAAAACTAAAGATAAAGGTGTACAGGAGGATATGGAAGGTGCATTGATAGAACATGTTAAGTTTGGTGTGGGACAAGTTATTAATGTTGATAAGAATAAAGGAATAATAAAGGTAAAATTCTATGATTTTGGCAATAAAAATCTGGCTTTAAATACATGTATTGAAGAAGGGCTTATCAAAGTATTGAAAGAAAGGTAGTGATTAGAGCTGTACATGGTGAAAATGAATGAACAGGCTATTACACCCGTTCATTCCATACCTTCATTTCATATAAAAAAATTTTATTTAGTTTCTGCTTATATCTATACCAAAGGCTTTAGCAATACAATTCTCCATATATTTGGCCCTTTCCACGTATAGTGCATATTTGGGGCTTAGGGCCTTTAAATTGTTTTCAAATTTGTCATAGTATCCCATGGCTTTCATTTTGCTTTTAATCAGCATTTCACTTTCAAAATATTTATCGTTAACAGATGCTATTTCTGATTTAAAGCTCTCTGTTTCATTTAGCTTATCAATTATATCGCTTATGTATTTTTCAAATTCCTGGTCTGAGAAGGATATCATTTTATGGATCATGCTGTTCATGTTTTCTTCAACTTTATCAAAATAATCGTCTGAAAGATTATTGTATAAATTTTCAATATCTTCGGGAAGACTAAAGTCTTCAACATCATCTAGATGTTTAACTATTGAAATCCATGCAGCTTCCTTTTCAGGAGTATCTAAAGGTTCGTCCAGAAATGCACCGTATTGGTAGGATATGAGCTTACCGAAGTTTCCGGGGAAAATTCGATGTAATTGCTTTTGCATATAATCAGAACGACCTTTTGAATCCATCCTTAAAGAATTGTTAAGAGTTGACAATTCGGATGTAATGGAAGATAAATCATTGAAATTGTTCTCTAATCCCGATAAACATGCTTTTAATATATTTTTTGATGTTTCCATAGATTTAATTTGATTTTCAAGCTTCATCATGTGAACTTCCAGAATTGATTTGATTTTTGTGTTATCGGATAAAATATTCTTTATATCTTTCAATGGGACATCAATCTGACGCAGAATTGATATTTGAATAAGCCTGTCGACTTCTTGTTGAGAATACTCTCTGTAATTGTTCTCTTTGTTGAATGCAGGATTTATTAGCCCCAATCCCTCATAATAGTTTATAGCTTTCTTGGTTAATCCCGTTAGCTCCATTACTTCACTGATTTTCATGTGAATCCCCTCCTTTTTCAAAAGCCATGAGAGATTAGGCTATAAATAGCATAATTCTCATGACGCATTTTCAAGATTTAGTATAATTCGAGACCTTAGGGGACAGTCAAGGGATTAACAAATTATTTTATATTAATTTGTTTAGAACTTAGTCGTTAAAGAATGGAATTATAGTTTTAACATCAATTTGATTTTTTTCAAACTCATTTGTGATTTGATCAATAACAGTAGATTCAACGCTGTTGGTCAGAAGAACAACATCCATCTTCCCGTTAATCTCATCTTTTTGTATTACTTTTTCTATGTTAACTGAATTTTTCGCGAAGACATTGCATATGAAAGCAAGCTTGCCTATAGTGTTGTCAACGGAAACTCTCCAATACAGGTTGTTGGTAAAGTCTCTATAATCAGTAATCTCATCACAGTTGTCATAAAGGTCCATTTCAAAATCAAAGCTTGTCCTTAGAAGACCGATAAGATCATCATACATTGCTGTTGCGGTAGGCTTTGAGCCTGCTCCCTGACCATAGAAACCCAGCTTGCCTGAGTTTGAGCCTTCAAAAACTATTATGTTGAAGTTATTAACAACATTGGCTGCTATATGATTTTCATCGATAAGGCAAGGTCCGACTCTGTAAATAAATTGAGTTTGCTTTTTTTCAAATATCGCCAGGGGTTTTATTCTGTAACCAAGTTCGTGTGCATATTTCATGTCCAAAACATCAATTGATGAAAAAGATTTTGTTGACATCTTATTTATATTGACCCAGCTTTTCATTGCAAATAATGCAAGAACTATCACTTTGTACAGGGCATCAAATCCGTTTATATCTTCTGAGGGATCATTTTCGGCATAACCCAACTCCTGAGCCTTTTTTAAGGCTTGCTCAAAGGAGTAGCCCTTACGGTCCATATTTGAATAAATATAATTTGAAGTAGCGTTAAGTATTCCAACGGCTTTTGTAATCTTTTCACCTTTAAAGCATTCTTTGATTACTTTTGCAATTGGAATGCCTCCTCCTACAGTTGCATCAAACCTTAGCTGTATTTTTTTATCCATGCAGAGGTTAACAATATCCTTTCCATAAAGGGCTATAACTTTTTTGCTTGACATTATAACGGGTTTACCTGACTTAATACAGCGGATTACATAATCTTTGGTGATTTCTGTTCCAGAGCCTCCCATGCATTCACAAACTATATCGGAATCGTTTAATACTTCATCTGCATTATTTGTTAGGTTTGAAGGAGGTATGTCAGCATTCCGTTTTTTATTCAAATCTCGTACATAAACCTTTCCTATTTCCATTTTAACGCCATATTTTTGCTTAGTGTCTTCTTTGTTTGAGTTAATAATGTTAGCCAGTTCAGAGCCTACGACACCAAGGCCTAAAAGGCCCACTTTTATCTTTTTCATAACAACATCTCCTGTGGATTAATCGTAAATATACATAAAAATTAATATCAATTTTATCATAATTTTAAATAATTATATAATATAATATATGATTAAATATAATTGCTAATACTTTTTGTTTGGAAATGGAGGAATTGGCTTTAGTTCTATAGAAAATAAAAATAGCATATAAACTATGGAATTCAGCCGCATTTTATGGAGGTTATATATGCTTAGATTGAATAAAATAGTTTTATTAGAATATTGACAGCTTAAATTCCGGATACAAAAAGAATTATATTTAAAATATATTGATATTGGTATACTATTAAAGGACATCAATGGAAATATGAACAACATATTTAATGTAATAAAAAATAAATTTAAATGACGGAGGTTTAGTTATGGCAAGTAATACATTACCGAAAAGAAGTGAGATTGATGAAAAGTATAAGTGGAAGCTTGAGGATATATATGATAGCCGTGAGAAGTGGGAAGAGGATTTTGAAAAAGTAAAAATATTATGCGGTGAAATCGCCAAATATGCAGGTACTTTGGGAAAAAGTGCGGATAATCTTGAGAAATGTTTATGTTTAAGGGATGATATCCTAAGCATGCTTGACAACATATATGTCTATGCACGTATGAAGAGGGATGAAGATAACTCAGATCCTGTATATCAGGCTCTCACTGATAGAGCATCTACTCTTGGAACAGAAATCGGTTCAATACTGTCGTTCATTGTGCCGGAGTTGATATCCGTTTCTGAAGATGTATTATATGGCTTTATAAAAAGCAACAACAAATTGAAATTGTATGAGCAATTTATAAATGAAATAATCAGGCAGAAAAAGCATATATTGTCGGAAAAGGAAGAAAAAATAATTGCTATGTCTTATGAGCTTGCTTCCACTCCAAAGGATGTTTTTACAATGCTTAATAATGCAGACATCAAGTTTCCCTTTGTTAAGGATGAAGAAGGGAATGAAATAGAACTTACAAAAGGAAGATATATAACACTTTTGGAAAGTCACGACAGGAGCGTTAGGGAAGAAGCTTTTCATGCACTTTACGATACATATAAGAAGCAAAAGAACACCATCGCAGCATCCCTTGCAGGCAATGTAAAAGCCAACAGATTTTATGCTACTGTCAGGAACTATGGCTCATCTATTGAAGCATCGTTGGATGATGATAATGTACAGGTAAATGTATATGATAACCTTATATCAACGGTTAACAATAATTTGGGACTGCTGCATCGTTATTTAAGTCTCAGGAAGAAGGCACTGAAGCTGGATGAGCTTCATATGTATGACCTGTATGTGCCTATTGTTCAAGAGTCAAAGAAAAAAATATCCTATGAAGAAGCACTTGATATGGTTATACAAGGTCTTAGCCCTATGGGAGAAGATTATATCAACCTTCTTAAAAATGCTTTTAATTCAGGCTGGATTGATGTATATGAAAACGAAGGAAAAACAAGCGGAGCGTACTCCTGGGGTTCTTACAAGAGTCATCCCTATGTTCTTCTAAATTTCCAGGGAACTATCAATGATGTGTTTACCATTGCACATGAAATGGGTCATGCTTTGCATACCTATTATACCAATAGTACCCAGCCTTATATATACTCACACTATAAGATATTTGTTGCTGAGGTAGCTTCTACGGTTAATGAACTTCTGCTTATGAATTATTTGCTTGAAAAAACCACGGATAAAAATGAAAAAGCATACCTTTTGAATCATTATCTTGAGGAATTCCGCGGAACAGTATTCAGACAGGTAATGTTTGCAGAATTCGAAAAGATAATACATGAAAGATTCGAGAAAGGTGAAGCACTTACACCCCAAATGTTCTGCAGTATTTATAGGGAGCTTAATTTAAAATACTTCGGAAGCGTTACGGTGGTTGATGAAGACATTGATATGGAATGGGCTCGTATCCCGCATTTCTACAATAGCTTTTATGTATATAAATATGCAACGGGATTTTCGGCGGCTGCATCCATATCAAAGAAAATACTGAATGAAGGCAAGCCGGCTGTGGAAAAGTACAAGGAGTTTTTAAGAAGCGGTTCATCAAATTATCCGTTGGAGCTTTTGAAAATAACAGGAGTAGACCTTTCTGTGCCAAAGCCTGTTGAGGATGCATTAAAGGTATTTGAAGAGATACTATCTGAATTGGAAGCTTTACTTGGCTAACAATTCAATATAAACAATTTGAGAAAGGAATTTTACTTATGAAGGATGCAAGGATTATCAAGCTGGCTGAAAATATAATTAATTATTCTGTTGAGATAAAGAAAGGGGAAAAGATCCTTATTGAGACCTTTGGGGATAGTTTCGAGCTTACCAGAGAGCTTGTAAGACAAACCTATAAGGCAGGAGGAATACCGTATTTAACAAATAAAAACAATGAGCTTATAAGAGTACTGCTGGAAGGTTGCAATGAAGAGCAAATAAAGGAAATGGCATTCTTTGAAATAGAAAGAATGAAGAGAATGGATGCCTATGTAGGAATCAGAGCAAGCAATAATGTAAGCGAGCTTGGACAGGTGGCATCGGATAAAATGGATATCTATATGAAGTATTACCAGAAACCGCTTCACTCTGATGTAAGGGTGAAAAGTACAAAATGGTGTATATTGAGGTATCCAAATGATTCAATGGCACAGCTTGCCAATATGCCTACCGAAGTATTTGAGGACTTTTACTTTAATGTATGCAACCTTGATTATAAAAAAATGTCCAAAGCAATGGATGTGTTGGTTGAGTATATGGAAAAGACCGACAGGGTTAGAATAACAGGCAAGGATACCGATTTATCCTTCTCTATAAAAGGAATGCCGGCAATAAAATGTGACGGAAAGCTTAATATCCCTGATGGTGAGGTGTTCTCTGCTCCCATAAAGGATTCTGTCAACGGTGTGATAAGCTATAATACTCCCGCTGTTTATATGGGAGTTACGTATGAGAATATCAGACTGGAATTTAAAGACGGTAAAATAATTAAGGCCACAGCAAATGATACGGAGCGTATAAACAAAGTTTTTGATACCGATGAAGGTGCGAGGTATGTTGGAGAGTTTGCCATAGGAGTAAACCCATACATAGAGAAACCAATGAAGGACACCCTTTTTGACGAGAAGATAAAAGGAAGCATACACTTTACCCCCGGAAGCTGCTATGATGAATGTGATAACGGAAACAAATCCGCTATTCATTGGGATTTGGTGTTCATTCAAAGACCTGAATACGGCGGGGGAGAGATTTGGTTTGACGATAAACTCATAAGGAAAGACGGTGTATTTGTTGTCGATGAATTAAAATACCTCAACCCGGAAAATTTGATTTGATTTTATCACAGCAGTAAAACATTGCTCTTGACAATCATCTCTGTTCTTAATATAATGATAATATCAATATGATAATATCATTATATTAAGGAGGAGATGCTATGAAATTATTAATGCCCGAAAAACAAAACATTTTTCTACGGGCCCCGAATTTTTATAAAATGGGCAGTTGTTAACCATTCTTTTTATAATCTTTGTAGAGATTATCAATCGACCTGTCATAAGTCTTTTCACCGGATTTGGAAAAGAAGCATCCCGGTACTTCTCCACCTCTGCGATGGTATGCAACACATTCACAGCATTTGCCATGACGTGAACATGATGTATATGTACAAGTGCAATTAATAGTATTGTTACAAGCCATTAAAATCCCTCCAGAATGTAAATTTATCATAATTATTATAGTAAAAAAACGGTTACGTTTCAATTCACCTAAAGCGGATGATCCGGCGGATGCCGTGGGAATCTGTGCTGAGGCCAACCGGGTAGAAGGTGCACAGCCAATCAAAGGGGAAGTAGTTTTGAAGAATGTAACATTCGGTTATGTTCCAGGTAAAATCGTACTCAAACACATCAATGTTTGTGCTAAACCCGGTCAAAAAATTGCATTTGTCGGATCTACAGGTGCAGGAAAGACAACCGTTACAAACCTTATAAACAGGTTTTATGAAATTGAAGAGGGAGAAATATTGATCGATGGCATCAATATTAAGGATATCAGAAAGGATTCATTAAGAAGCAATATAGCAATGGTGCTTCAAGATACCCATTTATTTTCCGGAACAGTCAGAGAGAATATTCTGTATGGATGTCTTGATGCTACAGATGAAGAAGTTATTGCTGCTGCTAAGGTAGCATGTGCTCATTCATTTATAGAAAGACTGCCTCAAGGGTATGATACTGTATTAGAAGGTGATGGTGCCAATTTGAGCCAGGGTGAGCGGCAGCTTCTCAATATCCCACGGGCTGCCATATCAAAAGCTCCTATTCTGATACTTGACGAAGCAACCAGTTCAGTGGATACAAGAACTGAGAAACACATTGAACGCGGTATGGACCGGCTAATGAAGAACAGCACTACCTTTGTAATTGCACATAGACTATCTACAGTACGAAATTCCGACCAGATTATTGTATTGGAACATGGTGAAATTATGGAACAAGGTATACATGAAATACTTCTTGAAATGGCTGGAAGATACTGTCAGCTTTACACCGGAGTAATTGAGCTGGATTAAAAAGATATGATTGTATAAATAGAATTCGAAAGATATAATTGTATAAAAAGTATATTAAAGAAGTATATAAAAGAAATATAAAAGATTATAAAGATTATAAGGAGGAGTAGAAATGCAAGAGGTTTATGAGTTTTTAAAGAATTGCGGAACATATTACTTGGCTACTGTAGAAGGAGATCAGCCTAGAGTTAGGCCATTTGGTACAGTAGATATTTTTGAAGGCAAACTTTATATTCAGACAGGTAAGGTAAAAGCGGTGTCTAAGCAGATTCAGGCGAATCCAAAAGTAGAGCTTTGTGCTTTTGCTGATGGAAAATGGCTCAGAGTAGCGGGTGAGCTTGTTAGAGATGACAGGGTAGAGGCCAAAAAGCATATGCTTGATAATTATCCTCAGCTTCAATCTATGTATAAAGCGGAGGATGACAATACCGAGGTTCTTTACTTCAAGGATGCGACGGCTACTTTCTATTCATTTACCGGTGAGCCGAAGGTAATTAAATTTTAATAATGTAAATTTACAACAATAGCGATATAAAATATAAAAATAGATAGTATGACTTGCATAAAAAAGGGACTGCCAAAAACAGCCCCTTAATTTATTTCTTATAATACATTATACCACCTTACGGTATTTAGGTAACTGTCATCAACGACCATTCCCGAAAGTGCCGGATAGAACCAGACAAAGAAGATTGCAATAATGGCAAGGAAGCTGTAGAAAATACACTTCGTAACAAGTCTTGCCTTTTCTTCAGATTTTTTACTCATATATGCTTTTCCTATTATCTTCGGCAGATCGTCATAAATAAATTTAAGCAGATAAACAAGTGCCATGATGAGGAACGGTATAGCTGTAAAGTAGTGGTATATAAACATACAACCGCCTCGGTTTGTTATGAACCATGGTAGGTATTGGAACCCATAGCCAACAATTATAAAGAACACTCGCTTATCACGTTTCCAGAGACCTATGGCCATGATAGCAAAAATACTAAATAGTCCGAACCAGAGTATAATGGGATGCCCCATTGTATACATTAGGGATACTTTGCCGGCAGGTTGGTTGGTATCACGATACTCTAAAAGCGGCTTATAGCCTACAGCCCACTCCCAGGGGTTGGACTGGTACGGATGGGTTGCCACAAGGTCCGAATGGTATTCGTACATATTTTTTTGATACCTGACAACCTCTTCAAGGTTATGTGAAGGACCTGGAAGAGTAATTATGGGCAGATATGAAGATACATATATTATGCCCGGTATAATCACAAAGAATAGAATACATGTCAGTGGAGTCAACACCAGCTTGTTTTTAATAAAGTCACGGGTCCATGCAGGAAACTTGCCTTTAATCTTTTTGCTTATTGCTTTTTTGTAATCAATGACTTCCAGTCCCATTCCCACAAAGAACAATGTAGCCAGACCGAAACCTGTCCATAGTGCCGTCCATTTGCTTGCGGCAGCAAGACCCCAGAATATTCCTGCGAGTAAAAGAGGCTTAAGTGAATTCTTAAATCCAACTTTGTAGGATTTTTTGATAAAGGCATCATACATGAAGAAATATGTGATTATGATGAAAAATGTAGGATAGGAGTCAATAGTTCCTATTCTCGTCTGAGCAAAATGCATAAACTCAAACATCATCATAAAAGCACTTGCAAAGGCAAATATTCTTTTGTGGAATACCTTTTTACCCAGGAGGTACATGGCCGGAATCATTAATGCTCCGAAAATTGTTCCCATGATTCTGAATCCGAATGGGTTCATTCCGAATATGAGTACACCCAGAGCCATAATAACCTTGCCAAGAGGCGGATGAGTTGTTTCGTAAGGCTCCATCCTGTGTATGTGCTCATAAGCGGTCCTCGGGTGATATATTTCATCAAAGTATGTTGAATTCATATAAGTGTTGTAATATCTTGCAGTATCCTGCTCATCAAAAAGATTTTCAACCGTACCTACATCTTTTTTTGGATTTGTGTTGATTTCTTCCAGTTTAAAGCCTTTTATAGGCTCTTTGCTGCCTTTTTCATAAAATGCTATTTCGTTTATTGCAGCACCGGAGGACTCTACAATAAATTTAACTTTATTTGTAGTGAAGTTTATATCGGAAATATACTGCCATCTGAATACATTGTAGACATCCTGACTCATTGTTCCGATAGTTACGAAATTTCCTTCAGGATCCAAAGCTTGCACGGTATATTTTCCGTCTCCAATATTATCGTGATAACCGATTCTTGACAGATTGTATTTTTTATCGAAGGTTACCACAAAGCTTTCACCTGAAGATGCAGGTTTCCAGAAAGTTTCGGGTGCAGTCATTTCACCCAGGTTGTACAAAGCTATAATCATGTAAACCAGAGTCATAACACCCATTATAATCCAGTCTTTTTTATCCAATTTAAATGGTGGAGGCTGATTTTTTGCAGCGGTTTCTTCCTGTTGAGAAGAGCCTTTCTTTAATGCAACATTTGAACTTTTTGTATTCGAACTTTTTGTTTTATCCGAATCCTGTACATTTTTCTTAGGACTCTTAAGAACGAAGAAAAGAATGGCACCTATTGCAGCAAGGAGTGAAAGGCTTAAATATACAAGCCATGACTTGTCTCCGTCGTCTAAACCTCCACCGTTTGTTTCGTTGGAATAAAACGGAAGTTCTACAGCATCTACGGGTACACTGTCAACTTTTTCTACAGATATATCATCAAAGTATGCTGTTCCGGTGTTAAGGCTGCCATATCCGCCGAGGCCTGCCGTTACAGTAAGGGATGTTTGGCTTTTACCGGTACGACCATACATTTCTATATATTTCCAGTCGGTTGTGCCTTTTACATCAGTGGATGTGACTTGCAGCATATAAATTGAAAAGTTAGCACCTTTTTGTTCTTCACCGACATTTTCTGTTTTTATCCAGCCGGATATCTTGTATATGGAATCCGGTTCAACATCAACTGTTTGTTTTAGTCTTGAGTCTCCTTCTTTTGTGTTTATAATTACAGCACATTGCTTACCGCTATGAAATACATCGCTTACAACCTTGATTTCTTTTTGACCGTCAGATGCTTCCCATATATCCTGATCCCAGGAATAAGGTTTATCGGCATCTTCAAAGCCGGGATTTTTAAGTAAGTTGTTTCCTTCAGCAAAAGACACACTGCATAGGCTTAAGGCCAACAGTATAGCTGAAAGAATCGGTAGAAGAAATTTTTTCATTTTTTGACCACCCTCTTAAAAGAAATTTTATAAAATCATTAATGCCTTCTTAAAATTTAAATGTAAATTTAGGTACATCCTCCCTTCCACAAATAGATTGTAAACCATAGAGGCATTTGTTTCAACAAGTAAATATATTTTGCTTAAATTATGCTTTCCACTGCGTTGGTTAACGCAATAATGCACAGGATAAAAAACATAAAACCAATTACATAATTACTTTTGTATTTTTTGATGTTGTATGATGATATAAGCAAAAGTCTTCTTTTCAAATTAGATTTACCGCTTGAAAAGCAAACTGCATTGCTAAGAGACAAATCATTATAAGAATATCTTTTTGCAACCTCAATGAGTGCCAAACCATAGTTCTTACGGTCTTGAGGCTTGATGAAGGAGAGTGCCAATTCATCGCATGCCAATTCAGAATCTTGTTTCATTTTTTTGAAGCCAATCCATATAATAGGATTAAACCAGTGAATAACCAATAGAACAGAAACAAATATATTGATTTGTATATCTTTTCTTTTGTAATGAGCCAATTCATGATAAATGGAATACTTTAGTATCCATAAGCTCTTTTCATTAAGCATAGTTTCCGGTATAAGAAGTGTTTGTCCGGTCATACCGTACAAAGCCGGGGAGCTAAAGTTGGATACAGACTTTAGAACAATATTCCGTTTTATGTTAAGTTGTTTTTTACATTCATTGAGATATTCACATAATTCTTTATTATTGATAATGCCGCCTATTTCCATACTATGTATCATTTTAATATTTCTATGTAAAATATATGACAATGTAATTAATGTACCCAGCAACCAGATGAACAGACCGAATATTGACAAATAGACAGGATCGACTTTATCCGGAATATCTTTTTCTGCAATATTTTGTTGTGACCCCAATTTTACTGGAATTGGAGTGCTTTTAACGATATTGCTTGTAGCTGTGCTGATGGTATTTATAACATTATAACTTTCCGTTGTGATTTTATTATCGGTGAGATTGAATAAATTGTATATGCTGAGCTTACTTTGAGGACCAAAGGGTACAAGAAGCTTAAACACAACCAGAATCCAAATGATATGATGCCAGCTGGCTTTTAGCTTGTCCTTCAAAGCAAACTTTAAGCAGACTAAAAGTATTATAAGGATAGATGCCATAACAGATGAGCATACAATCCATTTAAATAGTGCTACAGCTACCAAAAGTGTCACCTGCTTTCAAATTATTACAAAAACCCGGATTAATCGTATTTAATATAGATTAAATCTCTTTAGTCTTTTCATCAAGAATTTTTTTAAGTTGGTCGATTTCAGAAGCTGAGAGCTTTTCATCTTCAAGAAAACTTGCGATCATTACATTGAAGGCCCCATCGTATACCTTGCTCAAAAATGATTTGTTTTCGGCACGGACACATTCCTTTTCGGATATAAGGCTGTAATACATATACTCCCTACTTTCTTTATGATAACCGAGTACTTTCTTTTTTACAAGCCTTCCTAAAAGTGTTTTTATGGTTTTGGGCTTCCAATTGCAACTGCCTTCCAGTGACTCAATTACCTGGTTAGCTGATATTGGTGATTTCGCCCAGATAACCTTCATTATCTGCCATTCGGTGTCGGAAATTTGAGGTACTTTAGCCATTAGTACACAACTCCTTTTAAAGGATTACAATTGTAGTCTATAAAATAATATTACACTTGTAATCTATAAAAGTCAAGATTCTAGAAAACAGAAAAAAGAAGTCAGAAACTAGAGAACAGAGGGCAGATGTCAGAAAACAGAAGGCAGAAACCAGAAGTAAGAAAACAGAAGTAATGTACGATACACAAAAGTGATTTTATTGCCAAATATGTAGAATATTAATATTACAATTTGGCAATAAAATCACTTATCCTGCCTGTTTTGTTTAATTTTGCTTACTTCTTGGAACGTGATTCCTTTGAGGATTTTGGATACAGCTTCTCGAAATAATCTTCTATCATCCTGTCTGCTGAAAAGTTCCAAATGGACATTTTAATACTTTCTCTCATCATATCAATCCATTTGCTTCTCTTTTCATAATAGGTCGGAATAACCTCATCTAGAAGAACTTCATAAAGAGAGTTGAGGTCTACATTGTCCTGGTCCTTTCCTTCATAACCGTTTCCTATTTGCCATCCGTTCTTACCGTGCTTGCAGCCTTCAGGCCACCATCCGTCAAGTATGCTGAGATTTAAAACTCCGTTCATGGCTGCTTTCATACCTGAGGTTCCACTTGCTTCCATGGGGCGTATAGGGTTATTAAGCCATACATCACATCCACGTGTTAAAAGCCTGCCTATATACATGTCATAATCCTGTATGAAAACGACGCTTCCCGGATACTGTTCAGACATTTTATAAAGGTTTGAAACAATTTCTTTACCTGTTAAGTCATTAGGATGCGCTTTTCCTGAGAAAATGAGCTGAAGTTTCTTTTCTTTTAACAGAGGCTCAATGATTTCCTTCTTTCTAAAGATGAAATCACTTCTCTTATATGGAGCAGCTCTTCTCGCAAAGCCTATTGTAAGTACATTCTCATCAAGGTTTATAAAGTTTCGTTTACTTATTTCATATATCATTTTTCTCTTTGCTTCCATATGGGGAATCCATAGGTCTGTCCCGGCTTCATAAGCTGATCTTATGGATTCATCCTGCCAGGTTCCGTTATGAACACCGTTTGTTATAGCTATGATATCACAGGCACCTTCAACGTTCTTCCACATTTTTTTTGCTGTTTTGCCATGAAGCTTTGCAACTGCATTTGCTTTGTATGAAAGCCTTAGCCCTGCAACCGTCATATTAAAGGGATCGCCGCCAAGCTGAAGCATTTGCCCGAAAGTCAAACCGTTGTATGCACCCATATACTGGAGAAGTTCGTGCTCATGAACTTCATTACCTGCATCAACAGGTGTATGTGTGGTGAATACTATTTTTTTGCGGACTTTTGAGACTGCATTATTAAAGGATAAGCCTTCATTATCCATTAACTCTCTTATAAGCTCAATTCCGGCAAAAACGGCATGACCTTCATTAAAATGATAGATATCGGGTGAATAGCCAAGTGCTCTTAATGCTTTTACGCCACCAATTCCAAGAACCATCTCCTGAGCAATTCTTTCTTCGGAAAACCATCCGTAAAGCTGTCCTGTAATAAACCTGTCGGTATTATCGGGATGGTTGGTGTCAAGAAGGTATAATGGAACATTGCCATAGTTTTGGCACAGCCACACCCTGCATGTAACCTGGCGACCTCTTATCCTTACTTTAACCTCGATTCCTGTGTCCTCCAGAAAGTCATAACTATATTCATGAAAGCTGTCACAAGGTTTTCCGTTTTGGTCTATTGTTTGTCTTGTATAGCCCTGACGCCATAGGATACCGATAGCAACCATGGGATATTCACCATCATGGGCTGCTTTTAAATAATCCCCTGCAAGGATTCCCAATCCTCCCGAGTAGATCTTAAAATCTTCATGGAGACCATACTCCATACAAAAATACGCCACTTTGGGCAATTTGCCTTTGCTCTTCATACTGTCCTCCTATCCCATAAAAATAATTAATTTTTATGTAACATAAGTCTAATGGGGTTTTGTTGAAACAATACCAACGATTACATCCTTAGGCTGTAACAAAATTTTACTTTGAGCGGACATGGTATGGTTGTAGAAATTTCTTTCCATGTACACTATTTTTATTGAATCTGCAGTTTGTGTTATATCGTATAACAACTTGTTTAATTCTACCTGTATGGATTCCTTGCTGCTTTTATTTCCCAATACAACAAGATAATCATCATTATTGGGAATTTTATAGCATAGCATCAGGAGTTTCTTATTACTCTCCATGTTTTTCTGATATATAAAATTATCCTTGTTCCCAATAATTTTTTTGAAACGGTTTCTCAATATAAAAGATTTCTCAAGGAAGTCCGGCATGGTAATCCAAGAGTCGTTGTTCCAGTGAAGCATGTAGTTATCGAAGAAAGCCAATTTGCCGTACATTGGGTCATCTTCGGGTAAAACAAACCGGCCTTCCTCAGTGTTATCAAGGCCAAGATTCATAGGTTGTATTTCCATTATTTCCATTCCGTTGTTTATCATTGGAATGACATTGGGCATAAAATTGTTTATAATAGCCATAAATTCAAGGCTTTTCGGGCTTTTGTAGTTGTATGCGGCCCTTGGTGTATCGGGAGATTCCAGGGCACCTGTCACAGGCAGGGAAGACTTTAGGAGAGGCCCTAAAACTTTTTTGTAGAACCCCGGTTTTTCAATATTTTTATAATCGAACCAAAGGGAACCGGTCATAAACTGGAAACCGTCATCCAATGCTTTTTTTGAATTTGAATAGTTAAATTCTTCAGACCAGAGGAGGAAATCCGGGTTTATTTCCTTCGCTTTTCTGATTATTTCTTTGTTAAGCTCTGTTGGAAGAGCGTGTCCCATATCTATTCTTGCACCGTCTATACCATAATTTTCCTGATAATAGGGAATAACATTTACCGTATAATCCCAAAGCTTCCTGTTAATATCTTTAAAATTGAATAGGCTGAGCTTGGCTACATCAAACAATACATAAGGTGCCTGATCACTCTTTATGAATGGTGCAGCCTTCTCATGATTATCAAAATAAAATCTGAGATATGTTACATCGGACCAGGGAGGCTGGGAGTCATTTATAACATCGGAAAACCCTGGTGCGGTTGTTATACCCATATGTTCTTCGACCAAATCCAATATGTTCATTCCTGTTTCATGATGCTTTTTAACAAGCTTATTCCATTTCTTTTCGTCTATTTCATTGGGAGGAGGGGTAAACTGCTTTAAATAATCACAGGTTGATTTATTGGTATATATTTTTTTAATGAGTTTTTCGCTAACAACTGTCTGAGGCTTTATTCCGTCTATAATTGGAGCACAAAAACTGCTTTTTGTATCGTTCTTTATCCAGTAGAACCATTCGGGATGTTCCAATATAAGATCATTGTCTCTTGCAACAGTTCTAAAGACAAAATCTATCATTACCTTTATATTCAAAATATGGCATGCCTCTACAAAAGCTTTAAATTCCGATTCTAAAAGAGAAGTATCCATAGGCCCTAATAGATCGTCGTGAAGGTTTTCGTCCAGCTCATATATGTTTTTTATTGAGTATGGACTGCCTGTTTCACCTTTTCTATAGTTCAAGCTGTATTTAAAAATTGGAAGAAGGTATACAACATTGACTCCCATTCTTTTTAAATAGGGAAGAAGGCACATGGCTTTTAAGAATGTTCCGGAACAAATATCATTGTTATAATGGTTCCAGGCTGTAAACATTCTCGGAAAAAGCCCATATATAACACTGTCTTCCATATTTACAGGAGCAGCCGGTAATGTATTTTCTGCATTATCGGCTAAAACATCATCCAACATATTATCTATACATTGTGAAAAAAATTCATATGGATTTACATTGATTTCTCCATATCTTCCGATTGATTCGCGGTATTTTTTAAAACCGAAATAATTCCATGCTTTTGGAATGAAGAAATTTCCTATAAAATCTTTCTTCCTTTTTTTTAATTTGTCAAGTATTAGCTCTATGTTTTTCATAATGAACCTTCCTGTATAAAATTAGACTGAGCCTGATACTTCTTTTTACCTATTAGTATAACCACGGATCTGGCATCGATATTAATTTTGCTCTGATTTTTGAGCAATATTTCTCTTCCCGGCTCGGTGATATCGTATGGTGCTGATTTGGATGTATCTGCAAATAAATACCAGTCCATGTTTACAAGTTTAGGTAAAGTAAATTCAAGCTTTTCCCAATACATATTCATTCCCATATATATAATATTATTATCAGAATGTTTATCGTAAAACATAACTGCTAAAGTTTTACTTATGCTGGAATTGTCATATTCCCATGGTTTTACGCCATGGAAAGATATCTCGGGATATCTGCTTCCTAATGAATTTGACGTTTCATAATGTTCTCTTGTCATTAAGACTTTATTTTGTTTTCTAAAAGCAATAATTTTCTCAAAATAGTTATATATTTCATGATTTGATTTTAGTAGATTCCAATTTATCCAGCTTATCTCATTATCCTGGCAATATGCATTGTTGTTTCCGTTTTGTGTACGGCCCATTTCGTCACCTGCAAGGATCATAGGGACACCGTAGCTTAACATAAGAATGCTTATGGCGTTTTTTACCATCTTTTTACGTAGTTTTTTGATTTCAGGATCATCGGTAGGTCCTTCGCATCCCCAGTTCCAGCTGTGATTATCGTTTGAACCGTCCATGTTGTTTTCGCCGTTGGCCAAATTGTGCTTTTGATGGTACGAGAAAAGGTCCATGAGTGTAAACCCGTCATGGCAGGTTATAAAGTTTATTGACGCACAAGTGCCTCTTCCTGAATATAAATCAGGAGAACCTTGAATTCTGTAAGTCATTGCTTCAACAAAGCCGTCGTCGCCTTTTAAGAAGCGTCTTAAGTCATCCCTGTATTTTCCGTTCCACTCTGACCATCTGCCATATGATGGAAATCCGCCCACCTGGTAAAGGCCTGCCGCATCCCAGGCCTCGGCTATAAGCTTAGTGTTTTTGAGAACAGGGTCGAAGGATATAGCCTCAACTAACGGAGGATTGGCCAACGGAGTTCCGTCTTGATCACGGCACATAATGGAAGCTAAATCGAACCTGAAGCCATCAATGTGATACTCATAAACCCAATACCTCAAGCAGTCAATAATAAATTTCCTCACTACCGGGTGGTTGCAATTTACTGTATTGTAACAACCGCTGTAGTTACGGTAGCTTCCGTCAGGATTGGTAAGATAATATGTTTTGTTATCAATGCCCCTGAATGATACACTGGGCATTGTTTCTTTGCCTTCACCGGTGTGGTTGAACACCACATCCAAAATGACTTCAATGCCATTTTTATGAAGTGCCTTAACAAGATCCTTGAATTCCGTTGCCTGCTTTCCGTCGGCACAAGATGCATAGCCTGCTTTCGGTGCAAAATAGGCTAAGGGATCATAGCCCCAGTAGTTTTTCATATGATCGCCCGAAATATTTATTATAGGTCCTCTTATTTTAATAAATTCGTCAAACTCAAATATAGGAAGTAACTCAACGCAGTTTATTCCCAGTTTTTTGAGATAAGGAATTTTCTCTATAATGCCTGCATAAGTTCCCGGATTCTTGGTATTGGAGCTAGGATGCCTTGTAAAGCCGCGTACATGCATTTCATATATTATAAGCTCCTCAATAGGGATGTTAAGCTGCCTGTCGCCATCCCAATCATAGCAATCATCTGCCATTATCTGTCCACGGTGCTGATACGGATCGCTCCAATCAGGTTCTTTACCCCACACATCGCGTCCGCCAACTATTTTTGCATAAGGGTCAAGTAAAACTTTCGTGGGGTCAAACCAGTGTCCTTCCTTATGGCTGCGTGGGCCATCCATTCTATATCCATATTCAATATTTTCATAATCAAGATTTTGTACAATCATGTTAAAAACATTACCGACTTTATACTCATTAGGAAACGGAATTATCGCAAAAGGCTCTTTTTCGGATTTCCTATATAAAACTAATTCACAAGAAGTTGCATTCAGCGAGTATACTGAAAAATTAACACCATGGTTAGGAATTACGGTTGCTCCGTAAGGGACAGGCTTTCCCGGGAGTAAATTGAATACACCGCACTTTTTAATTTCACTCATTTTGCTAACCCCAATCATTAGAGATTTGTGTTCTATAATATTTAATGATAATTAATACCCAATAAATACGGTTATAATCAAAAAGTGAAAATTCTAACATTTATAATTGAAATAATATGGATTGAAAAAAAGAACTGTTATAAAATATAATATCACTTTTTTAAGATAAATGAAAGTAAAATTTTAAATTTTTCAAGGTATATTATGCCTAAACAAAAGTATGGGCATTTTAAAAAACAATTTATAGTGTATCTGTAAATATAATCAATAGAATGTTATTTTAAAAATGCCCATTTAATGTATATATATATTTAGTTAGAGCCTGTCAGTGGTTTTAAACGTCCTCTGGTATTTATTCCGCCTATTCCTTTTGTGCCTGACTTTGTAAGTCTGGCCACAGACCATGGAGTAACAATCATTCTCGGATCAGTAATTGCAACCTTTTCGCAGACTATTGACGGGTCAAGGCAGTCGATTAAGACTCTGCCTGGTGAACTTGCAAAATTGGCACCTGCTTTAATTAATGCTTCAAAATAAGATTGGCAGGCACCTGCAAATATGCACAGTTTGTTTTTGTCAGGTTCATATTTTCTGGCTTCAATTACCGATTGAACAAAATACCTTGAAGTTCTGTAACTGTCCATTGAATTCAGATCCACATCACCTTTCTTTAGACCGTCATGACCTGTTACAATTAGAATATCAGGTCTGTACTTTTCCAGCATTTCTCTTACTACTGAAGGCTGCTGGCTTTCCGGAACGGTATGCCCCTGACAGTTGATCTCATAAGATTTATAATGGTTAACACAAATATCCAGGAATTCCTTGCTGGAATCAAGATGAAGGATACTGCCAGGCCTACCCTGCAACCTGTTTATACCGTTAATCTTTCGTGAAAGGTTTCGTGCAGCTAGTGTTTGATTGGCTTCTTGTAGAAATTTCTTTTTAGTCTCGTCTACAAGCCTCGAATTTTTCTTTAGTAGATCAGTGCCGCTTGAATCGGCTTCTATTCTTGTAAAAAGGCCTCTTAATGTATAAGTTGGGTTGCCGCCATTGTTTTGGTTAATTTCAGTTATTACAAAATATATGTCTTCACCATAAGATTTTCTGACTACTATATCCCCTACTTTAAAGTCGGACATATAAAATCCCCCAATAAAAGAATGCATACTACATAATATGCATTCTTTTATTGGGGTGGTACTGTTTTATGTGTTTTATGTAATCATCTCAGGTCCGTATTGTAGCCATTTGAATCATTATCTTTAATTATGTTGTTTTCTCCGTATTCAATCTTAACATCACCGCGAGTTTCTATTAAGCTTTTATTATTTGTAATTTTACTGTCGGAAATATAAACTTTCATTGAGCATGTATTGCCTTGAAAGCCCAGTGCACTTATTGAGTTGTGATGCAAGTAACTGTTTGATATATGTACCTCAGGTGTATTGGATGCATATATTCCGTAGACACCGCATCCAACAAGCTCACATCCCTCAAAGACAACCTTACTGCAGCTTTCCACATCTACTACGCTGCCTTTTCTGTTATCGGAAAGTGGCGGTGTGTTATCTTTATTAGCTTCATCAACAATATGCTGAGCTTTTATTCCTATAATGGATATGTTGGCACTGTTTCTTATAAAGAAGATTTGATGGTCGGTTTTTTTACTTTCAACCCAGACTTCGTCTTCCCCTGAAACAGTTATATTGCTTTTGTTTGCTATCTCAACAGGCTTTGATATAAGGTATCTGCCTTTGGAAAGAATTATTTTGCTTCCGTTAGGAGCATCGTATATCAATTGGTTAATATCGTCACCCGGTTTTAATCTTATGATATCACCGCTAGCTTCTTCGGTAACGGTATTTTTCTCTATGGTGCTGCCTAAACTTATATTTGCACATCCTGTGGCAAAGAGGGGAATTGTGACAGATAGACAAAAGAGAAGAAGAGTTTTATTAATGTTCATATTTTCACCCATCCTATCGATTTAAAGTGTTTTGTAATGATGATAAAATCATCATTATTATATCATGGGGACCATGTTTGCAACAATATTACAATAAAATTTACGATAGCTCTTGAAAAATTTGATAATATATGATAGAATTCATACTCGTATCCTTGCTCTGTACTCGAGATACAGGGCCGTAAGTCCGGGAGGAGGTGAAGTCGAATGTTAAACAAATATGAGTCAATTTTCATTATTAATACTGAGGTTGGTGAAGAAACAATAAAAGCTCTTGTAGAAAAAATCAAGGGACTTTTAGAGACTTCTGCACAATTGGAAAGTATTGATGAATGGGGTAAAAAGAAGTTGGCATATACAATAGATGACTGTACTGAAGGTTATTATGTATTGGTTAACTTTGCAGCAGAACCAAGTTTCCCTCATGAGCTCGAAAGAATATACAAAATTACAGATGGCATAATTAAATATATGATTATCAAAAAGGAAAAATAAGGTGATTTTATGAATAAAGCCATTCTAATGGGAAGACTTACAAGAGATCCTGAATTAAGGTACACAAGTACAAGCAATATACCTGTGTGCAGTTTTACTCTTGCTGTTAATAGAGCTTATTCTAAACAGGGGGAAGAAAAGCAGGCGGATTTTATACCGATAGTTGCATGGAACAAGCTTGCCGAATTCTGCAGCAAGTACTTCCAGAAGGGTCAGCAGGTTGCCGTAGTTGGGCGTATTCAGACCAGGACATGGGACGACAATGAAGGAAAACGCCACTATGTTACTGAAGTTATTGCTGATGAGGCATTTTTTGCCGATAGTAAGAAGTCTGATGAGGCATCTTCCAAGCCTTCTTTCGGCGGAGGAAGTACTGGTGAGGATGGTTTTTATCCTATTGCTGCTGATGATGAGTTGCCATTCTAATTATATAAAAGTATAATTTTAAATTACTTTTATATTAATGCGTTAATAATCGAGTCTCATATATATATGTGATTGTTCGAAAGGAGGTTTTTTGAATGCCAAGCGGAAAAAAGGAAAAAAGCAGCGGAAAAGATATGTATGATAAAGGCGAAGGTAAAGGCGGAATGAGAATAAGAAGGGCAAGGAAAAAAGTTTGTGCCTTCTGTGTAGATAAAGTTACTGAGATTGATTACAAGGATGTAGCTAAGATTCGCAAATTCATATCCGAAAGAGGTAAGATACTTCCGAGGAGAATTTCCGGAAACTGTGCCAAACATCAGCGTCAGTTGACTATGGCAATTAAAAGAGCAAGACATGTTGCACTTTTGCCATATACAGCTGAATAATAAATTAAAAGCCTATAGAAAAATCTATAGGCTTTTAATTTATTGTTTTAGGAATGGAATTTTAGGAAAAGCTAAAAAATAATGGTATGGAGATTGTTTTATGGTAAGGATAGGTTATCTTGGTCCTAAGGGGACATTTTCCCAGGAAGCTACATTAAGATATATACAGGGAAGAAACATAAAAGATTATGAGATTTATGAATATAGTGGAATAGCTGATTTGATATTGGCTGTTGAAAACAAGGAAATTGATGAAGGTGTGGCTCCTATAGAGAATTCTTTGGAAGGTGCCGTCAATATAACTTTAGATATGCTTGCTGCCGATGTCAATCTCATGATAAAGGATGAGGTGGTAATAACCATTGTTCAAAATTTTCTAATTAAAAAAGGAGCCGATCCGGACAAAATACGGTGCATTGTTTCCCACCCGCAGCCCATAGGTCAGTGCAGGAAATTCATACATAGCAAGTATCCCGACGCAGAGATTAAATATGTTTACAGTACGGCAGGGGCTGCCGAAGAGGTTGCACAAAGTGACGGGAGCAAGGCTGCCATCGGTTCTGCCATCGCAGCAAAAGTATATGATCTTGAAATACTTGAAAAAGGCATACAGGATAGTGAAGTCAATGCTACAAGATTTGCTGTTATAGCCGCTAATGACAGTGAAAGAACGGGAAACGACAAGACATCCATTGTTTTCTCAACAGAGGATAAGCCGGGAAGCTTATATCGAATTCTGGACATATTTAATCTTTGGGATATAAATATGACAAGAATCGAGTCGAGGCCTGCAAAAAATGAATTGGGGAAATACATATTCTTTATAGATATTCTTGGACACAGGGATGATCCCGATTTAAGGGATGCTCTTACCATGATAAAAAGAAAGTCATCGTTTTTTAAATTTTTGGGATCATATCCTATTTATGAATATGCGGATATTTAAAAGTATGCGGGAAATAAAGTTGATGTGTGTTCTATCCGGACTGCGGTATGTTATAATATAGAATCATAGCTTTTGTGTTTTCTTTATTAAATATCTTTTAATATAAATATCTTTTGAGAATGACTAAATTATACTGGAGTGGTTAGATGGCTTTGTTTGATAAGGAAATTGACATTACACGCAATATAAAAATTATAGAGTGGCTTAAAAGTGAGCTTTTGACAGATATCGCAGCATTATTCAAGATACTTGTAAACGGTGCAAAGGAAGAGGTTCACGAGGCTGTTACCGAAAGCCTTTCAAATATAATTTTAATTTGCTATTTGCTAGGTAAAAGGCTTGGTATAAGTTATAATTCCATTGAAATGAAAATAGAAAACAAAATTAAGTTGGGCTTGGTTGAAGAGCACGATGTTGAAAAGTACTATGGTGATCTATCGGAGTTAACAAGACATTTGAATTGTTCCAGAATCAGGAAGTAAGGTGGCGAAATGGACAATAAAAAGTTTGTTTGGGCTTTTATACCCAGAGCAAGTACTTATTTAGTAATAATATTAATTATGGTAATCGTTCTGACAATATTGGAATTTTGGGTCGGTATTGCGGGATTTATTCTTTTTGCTTTTCTTGTTTTTTATAATATCAGGCAGGAATATAAAAAACAGAATCAGCTTACCCAGTATATAGAAGACTTGACTTTTCACCTGGATACGGCAACAAAGGATACATTGCTGAATTTTCCCCTTCCATTTGTTGTTTTGGAGTTGGATGGTACCATAATATGGTATAATCCTCCGTTTAGGGATATATTTGGCGACAAGGACCTTTTGGAGAAAAATATAACATCCCTTGCAAGTGAGTTAGAGCCCAAAAAAATACTTGACGGACAACCTAAAATCAATAAAAATATATTAATAAACCAAAGAAATTATAATATTCTCGGTAATTTTGTCAAAGCAGAAAAGAAAAGCGATAAAGGCGAATTTATTCTTATGCTGTATCTTTTGGACAACACCGAATTTGTCGAACTGCAAAAAAAATATAGTGAAGAAAAGGTTTGCATAGGGCTTATAGTTATTGATAACTATGATGAATTGATGCAGAGTCTGGAGGATTCATTAAGGCCGCAGCTTTTAGCGGAGATCGATAAGAAATTGGTTGGCTGGGTGAGCCATACAGGCGGTATCATAAAGAAGTTTGAAAGGGATAAGTATTTCTTTGTATTTGAGAACAAATATTTAAAGGAGTTTGAGGATAAAAAGTACGAAATATTGGACATGGTAAAGGAAATAAATATAGGCAACAAGATACCTGTCACACTGAGCATTGGATTTGGAATTAACGGAAAAACAATAATTGAAAACTTCTCTTATGCAAATGCTTGTATTGATATAGCCCTTGGCAGGGGCGGCGACCATGTTGTAATAAGAAACGGTGAAAACTTCAGCTTTTTTGGAGGGAAAACAAGAGAGCTGGAAAAAAGGACGAGAGTAAAAGCAAGGGTTATAGCTTATGCATTAAGGGAACTTATAGACCAGTCACCGGAAGTTCTTATAATGGGGCATGAAAATTGTGATATTGATTGCCTTGGCGGCGCTTTAGGCATATGCAGGATAGTAAGAAACAGGAATAAAAATGTCCATATAGTATTAAACAGCTCAAATCCTACAATAGAAAATCTATTGTCTAAAATAGAAAAAAATCCTGATTATTCGGGTGTTTTCATAAATAGTAGTGAGGCATTGGACAGAATAACCAAAAAGACATTGCTTATAATAATAGATACTCATAGACCTTCTTTTACAGAAAGTCCTGAGCTTATAAAATTTACAAATCAAATTGTTGTTATCGATCATCATAGAAGGGGTGCAGATTATATTCAGGATGCTGTGCTGACATATCAGGAAACATATGCATCATCTACCTGTGAATTGGTAACTGAAATTTTGCAATACGTGGAAGAAAAGATTCATCTCAATCAGATTGAAGCTGAAGCACTATATGCAGGGATTGTTGTGGATACAAAGAATTTTACATTCAAGACAGGTGTTAGAACATTTGAAGCAGCATCATTCTTGAGGCGGCAGGGGGTTGATACCGTTTCTGTCAAGCAGCTTTTCCAGAATGATATTGAAACTTATGTCAATATTTCCAACATCGTCAGGAGTGCGGAGATAATTTGTGAAAGGATAGCTGTTTCGGTATGTCCTCAAAATATAAAAAATCCTCAACTCATATCTGCTCAAGCGGCCGATCAGCTTTTAAGCTTATTGGGAATAGCAGCGGCATTTGTGCTGAGTGTTAATGGAAATGTGGTAGTCATAAGCGGAAGATCTCTAGGTGAGATAAATGTGCAGATGATCCTTGAAAAGTTGGGCGGTGGAGGGCACCTGTCAATAGCCGGAGCACAACTTGAAGGAATTTCAATAGAAAGTGCCATAGAAAAGCTAAAGTGTGCTATAATTGAATATACTAACGAGACTGGTTCAAGTAGCAGTTAGGATTTAAAAGACAATGCAATAGGATAAAAGTTTTATATGGCTTATAAATATAACCTTAGGGGGGATTTTAATGAAAGTAATATTAAAAGCTGATGTAAAAGGATTGGGTAAAAAAGACAGTTTGGTTGACGTAAGTGACGGATATGCAAGAAACTATTTGATACCGAAGGGATTGGCATTAGAAGCAACTTCATCCAATATAAATGTTATGAAAAACAAAAATGAAGCCGATAAGCTTAGGAAGGAAAGAGAGCTTGCTAAAGCTAAGGAAATGGCTGAGAAAATTAAAGATATTACTCTTGTATTTAAGGCTAAAGCCAGTGAAGGCGGAAAGCTTTTCGGTTCCATTACAAATAAGGATGTTGCGGACAAGCTCAAGGCAGATTTCAAGCTGGATGTAGATAAAAAACAAATAATTCTTGACGATGTAATAAAGTCATTAGGGACAACAGAAGCAAACGTAAAGCTATATCCTGAGGTAAGTGCAAAACTCAAAATAAAGATTGAAAATGAATAAAGAGGGTGCAGTTAAAAATGGATTTGGGTTCTTTTAGAAGAGTACCGCCTCAGAATATTGAAGCCGAACAGTCTGTTTTGGGCTCAATGCTTCTTGATAAAGAAGTAATCCCTGTGGTGACTGAAATATTGAAAAGTGAGGATTTTTATAGGGCTGATCACAAGGAAATTTTTGAAGCTATAATGGATCTTTTTGATGCCGGAGAGCCGATAGATCTCATTACAGTTTCAGAGCAGCTGAAGCTACGTGGTACAATAGATAATATAGGAGGGCTCGAATACCTTACCAATATAGCAAGTGCAGTGCCAACAACTGCAAATGCAAAGCATTATGCGAAGATTGTTGAAGAAAAGTCAACATTAAGAAAGCTTATAAAGGCATCGTCGGAAATTGTCAATATGGGGTATGAAGCCTCGGAAGAGCTTTCTTATATAGTTGATAAGGCGGAAAAAAGTATTTTTGATGTATTGCAAAAAAGGGGCACTCAAGGGTTTTCTCCCATTAAGGATGTCTTGGTTGATACATTTAACAAGCTGGAAGAACTTTATAATAATAAAGGTCATATTACCGGAATACCTACTAGGTTTGTGGATCTTGACCATAAAACATCAGGCCTTCACAATTCGGACCTAATACTTATAGCTGCAAGACCTGCTATGGGTAAGACTGCATTTGCACTTAACATTGCTCAGAATGCAGCTATATATTCAGGAGTTCCTGTGGCAATTTTCAGTCTTGAAATGTCAAAGGAACAGCTTGTAAGCAGAATTTTGTGCAGTGAAGCAATGGTGGACAGCCAAAAGGTAAAGACAGGTAAGCTTGAAGATGAGGATTGGAAAAAAATTGCCCGTGCTTTAGGACCTTTATCCGAGGCACCGATTTATATAGATGATACGCCAGGTATATCAATATCTGAAATTAGAGCAAAATGCAGAAGGCTTAAGCTGGAAAAAAATTTGGGGTTGGTTGTTATAGACTATCTCCAGCTTATGCAGGGCAGAGGCAGAAGCGAGAGCAGACAGCAGGAAATTTCCGAAATTTCCAGGTCATTAAAGATATTGGCAAAGGAATTGAATGTTCCGGTCATTACTCTTTCGCAGCTTAGCCGTGCGGCTGAGCAAAGAGCCGATCACAGACCGATATTAAGTGACTTGAGAGAGTCGGGTGCTATTGAGCAGGATGCCGATATTGTTATGTTTTTGTACAGGGATGATTATTACAATCCCGATACAGACAAGAAGAATATAGCAGAGGTTATTTTAGCCAAGCACAGAAGCGGCTCTACAGGGACAATCGAGCTTACATGGCTTGGTGCTTATACTAAGTTTGCCAATATGGAAAAATACAGGACATAATGATCTTATATGAATAGTAGCATAATTGATAAAGTATTAAATACAATTAAATATAATAATCTTATTAATGTTGGGGAAACCGTAATAGTAGGTATTTCCGGAGGACCTGATTCGGTTTGTCTCGTCCATGTTTTGAATACAATCTCATCTATATATAATTTTAAAATAATTGCTGTTCACATAAACCACATGCTAAGGGGAGAAGAAGCGGAATGTGATGAAAAGTATGCAAGGGAATTTTGCGAAAGACTGTCAATAGAGTTTTATTCGGAAAAGATAGATGTAAGAAAAATCTCTAAAGAAAAATCCATTTCAATAGAAGAAGCAGGGCGGATTGCAAGATATAGACAATTTCAGATTTATGCAGCAAATAAAAATGCACAGAAGATAGCTGTTGCACATAATAAAAATGATAATGCCGAAACGGTTATTATGAATATTATTAGAGGAACAGGAACCGATGGTCTAAAGGGCATACAGTATAAAAGACATAATATCATAAGGCCTCTTTTAGACGTTTATAGGTATGAGATTGACAGCTATTGTTTATTAAACGATTTAAAACCGAGAATTGACAGTTCTAATATGGAGAGCATATATACCAGAAACAAAATTCGGTTAGAGCTCATACCATTTATTAATAAAAGCTTTAATACCGATATAATAGAAAATATTGGCAGGACATCGAAGATAGTCAGTTGTGATCTGGAATTCATTGAGGATTATACAGCTAGGGCCCTTGAAAAATGCATAGTAGAAAAAAATTTTGACAAAATTAGGCTTGATATTGGAATTTTAAAGGATTTTCATGATTCCATAAAGAATAGAATATTGAGGAAAGTTGTTAAAGATATAAAAGGGAATCTAAACGGGATTGAAAAAAAACATATTGATTTGTTGTCTGATATAGCTTTTAATGGCAGAACCGGTGCTATGATCTGTCTTCCTGGAAAGATTGTTGGAGAAAAGTCTTATAATATTCTTACTGTTTCATGCGAAGAAAACGGTAAAAAAGCAAAAACAAAAGGAATGGAATATAATGAATTCGAAATAAGAATAACAATACCTGGGAGGATTTCCTTTGAATTCAATAACAGGCGTTATTGTCTGGAATCGGAGATTTTAAGCTTACAAGAAGCAAAGAAAACAAATGTTTTTAAATGCAAAGCAGAAGAAAAAGTACAATATTTTGATTATGAAGTATTGAAAATGGGAATATATTTGAGAAAAAGGAAAGAAGGAGATTTGTTCAAGCCATTAAATGGAAGAGGGACAAAAAAACTCAAGGACTATTTCATTGACAAAAAGATTCCGCGAGACGAAAGAGACAAAATACTTTTAGTAGCAACAGGAAATGAAATTGTTTGGGTTGTGGGCAATAAAACAAGTGATAAATTTAAAGTAAATGAAAATACTAAATATATATTAAAGCTGGAATTTAAGGACGATGTGTAATGTAAATCGGATCTAACAGGGGGAGACAAAATTGAACGAAATTAAGAAGATTTTAATCAGCAAAGATGAACTAAATGAAAAAGTAAGGGAATTGGGCAATAAAATATCCATGGATTATGAAGGTAAGGAACTTATAATGGTTGGAGTGCTTAAGGGGGGATTTATTTTCCTGGCTGATCTTATCAGGGCGTTAAAAATTCCCGTTGAAATTGATTTTATATCGGTTTCAAGTTATGGAAACTCTTCAAAATCCTCGGGAGTAGTAAGGATTATAAAGGATATTGATGTTTCAATTACCAATAAGCATGTAATAATTGTTGAAGATATTGTAGATACGGGACTTACGCTAAAGTACCTTAAGGAAATGCTTTATACCAGAGGACCGAAGGATGTGAAAATCATCGCTGCCCTTGATAAACCTTCAAGGAGAAAGGTTGATATAGAAATTGATTATAAGGGATTTTCCATTCCCGACGAATTTGTTGTAGGATATGGATTGGACTTTGCAGGTAGATACAGGAATTTGCCTGATGTATGCATAATAAATGAGGAAGCATATAAATAGCAAGGCAATAATGTTTCAAGGACCAACCGAACAATAGGGTATTAAATCCGAATCAATGGTATTATACAAAAAATATTAGAATAATGTATTTTTTAAATACCCTTATTGAGTTTTATAAAACTATATGTTAATATATAGTACTGTATAATCATGTTAAAATGACCGTACTTTTTACATTTTGAAATTATGACCGTACTTTTTTAGGTTTTGACAAGATGAAAAGTTTAACCACTTTTATATGAGTATTGGAATTTTAGATATGAAGTAATGTTTTTATAAAATAATAAGGAGTGAGCTGTTTGAAGTATTTCAAAGGAATAAGTTTTTATATAGTGCTTTTGGTTATAATACTGGCTATTCTGTCAATATTTAGTCTTAGTCAGGATCCTGAGACAAAAAGCTACACGTATTTGCTATCTCAGCTAAATAAAGTTCAGTCAATTTCATTAGAAGGCACTAAAGCAACAGTTATAGCCCAAAAAGAAAAGTATACAGTTATTATACCGTCAATAGAAAAATTTATGGATGAAGTCAATCCTTATATAAAGAATAATCAAATAGCTTTGGAAGGAAAACCTCTTTCAACTGCTCCATGGTGGGTAACCATTTTACCTACAGTCGGTCTTATAGTGATATTCATACTGTTCTGGGTATTTTTCCTGCAACAGTCACAAGGCGGAGGCGGAAACAGGGTTATGTCGTTCGGCAAGAGCCGTGCTAAAATGAGTGTGGACGAAAAGAAAAAGGTGACATTTGAGGATGTTGCCGGAGCAGATGAAGAGAAGGAGGAGCTCAAAGAAATTGTTGAATTCCTTAAGATGCCAAGGAAGTTTGTGGAGCTTGGTGCAAGGATTCCAAAGGGAGTGTTGCTTGTAGGACCTCCTGGAACAGGTAAAACATTACTTGCAAAAGCAGTTTCAGGTGAAGCTGGAGTTCCGTTTTTCAGCATAAGCGGTTCCGACTTTGTTGAAATGTTTGTCGGGGTTGGAGCATCAAGGGTTAGAGATTTGTTTGAACAAGCAAAGAAAAATTCTCCATGTATTGTATTTATAGATGAAATAGATGCTGTCGGTAGACATAGAGGTGCTGGACTCGGTGGAGGACATGATGAACGTGAGCAGACTCTTAATCAGCTCCTTGTTGAAATGGATGGTTTTGGACTTAATGAAGGCGTAATCATATTGGCAGCTACCAATAGACCCGATATATTGGATCCGGCATTGCTAAGACCGGGAAGGTTTGACAGAAGGGTTGTTGTGGGATATCCGGATATAAAGGGAAGAGAGCAGATACTTAAGGTGCATTCGAGAGGAAAGCCTTTAGGTGACGATGTTAAGCTTGATGACATAGCAAAGAACACATCCGGATTTACAGGTGCAGATCTTGAGAACCTTCTTAACGAAGCGGCATTATTGGCTGCAAGGAAGGATAAGAAGGTAATAACATATGAAGAAATAAAAGAGGCTACTTTTAAGGTTGTTATGGGACCTGAGAAGAAGAGCCGTGTTATGAGTGAAAAGGAAAAGAAACTTACTGCTTATCATGAAGCAGGTCATGCAATTGCAATTAAATTGGTTTCTTCCACAGACAGGGTTGACAGAATATCCATAATTCCTTCAGGAATGGCTGGCGGATATGTCTTTGGAAGACCTGAAGAAGATGTAAGCTATCGTACCAAGAGCCAATTGCTTGAATCAATAGTTGTTTCATTAGGAGGAAGAGCTGCTGAAGAAATAGTTTTAGGAGAGATCAGTACAGGTGCCTCAAGCGATTTGAAACATGCTAACGGTGTGGCAAGAGATATAATTATTAAATATGGTATGAGTGACAAGCTCAGCAACCTTATTTTCAGAAACGAAAACGATGAAGTGTTTATCGGAAGGGATTTTGCTCAGTCAAAGAATTATAGCGAAGAGACTGCATCCATAATTGACAGGGAAGTAAAGAATATAATAGATAGTGCATACGAGAGAACATTAAACATTCTTAAAGAAAATATTCATAAACTTCATGTTGTGGCAAAAACATTGATGGAGAAAGAAAAAATTGAAGGACCTGAGTTTGAGGAAATATTTGCAAGTGCATAATGAAGTATGATGTTGTAATTGCTTGACTTATATGGTTAGTTATGTTATAGTGTATAAAAATGTAATTGAATAGTAATGGCTAAGAAATAACAAACCAAGTTATTTCTAAAGCATTACATAAGAAACCTTATCAAGAGAGGTGGAGGGACTGAGCCCTATGAAACCCGGCAACCGGCGTACTGTATCGGTGCCAATTCCTGCAGAATATATGTCATATTCTGAAAGATGAGGAAAGCAAAAATAATTGCCTCTTCATTTTTGAAGAGGTTTTTTAGTTGTAATGAATAGATCAATGATTGGTTATTACGATTGATTTTTTGGGTAAAAAATTAGAAAAAGGAGGAATAAATATGGGAAGAATTTTATTTACATCAGAATCTGTTACCGAGGGACATCCGGATAAAATATGTGACCAGATATCTGATGCAGTATTGGATGGAATATTTGAAAATGATCCAAATGCCAGAGTTGCTTGTGAAACAGCTGTAACAACAGGTCTTGTAATGGTTATGGGGGAAATTACCACAAATTGTTATGTAGACATTCCGAAAATAGTAAGAAACACAATAAAGGAAATAGGTTATGACAGTGCCGAATACGGTTTTGATTATAAAACATGTGCTGTAATGACATCTATTGATGAGCAATCGCCTGACATAGCAATGGGTGTTGACAAAGCTCTCGAAGCTAAAAAAGGTGAAATGACTGATGATGAAATCGAAGCAATCGGTGCAGGCGACCAGGGAATGATGTTTGGTTTTGCCTGTGATGAGACTCCGGAGCTTATGCCAATGCCTATATCTTTAGCACATAAGCTGGTAAAGAAGCTCAGTGATGTTAGAAAGGCAGGAATTGTGAATTATTTAAGACCGGATGGAAAATCTCAGGTCACAGTTGAGTATGAGAATGACAGACCGGTTAGAATAGACACAGTTTTAATATCGACACAGCACGGACCGGAAGTTGACCATGCAACAATTGAAAAGGATATAATAGAGCATGTTATCAAGCCTGTCATACCAGCAGAGCTCATAGATGCCAATACAAAATTCCTTGTTAATCCTACAGGGCGTTTTGTGGTAGGCGGACCGCAGGGAGATTCTGGCCTTACAGGAAGAAAAATCATTGTTGATACTTATGGCGGGTATGCAAGGCATGGAGGCGGTGCTTTTTCAGGTAAGGACCCTACAAAGGTTGACCGTTCAGCTGCATATGCTGCAAGGTATGTGGCTAAGAATATAGTGGCTGCAGGCCTGGCTAAAAAGTGTGAGGTACAGTTGGCATATGCTATAGGTGTTGCAAAGCCGGTATCAATTATGATTGATACATTTGGAACAGGCAAAATTTCAGAGGACAAGCTGGTTAAATTAGTACAGAAACACTTTGACTTAAGACCGGCAGGAATAATTAAAACATTGAATCTGAGAAGACCTATATATAGAAATACTGCTGCTTACGGCCATTTTGGACGTACAGATATAGAGCTGTCGTGGGAGAAAACAGACAAGGCAGAGTTACTTAAAAGAGAAGCAGAACTGTAGAATAATGTAAATAAAATTGTAACCAATCTTCCACCTCCATAATAATCTAATTATGGGGGTGTTTGTATTGTTTGACCTAATACCTGAAATACTGCTATATCTCTTTGCTTTTTATGGCATTGTATCACTTATTGCCAGCATTACTGAATCCATTAATAGAGGGAAAAAATTTAAAAATCCGGGTGTTAAACAGGTAATTCTTCTAAAGGACCAGCAGGATACGGCAGAAGGTATTATAAAAGCAATGCTGTCGGAGAAGGTGTCAAAAGCTATTGTTTCAGATGGCAAGCTTTATATAGTGGATATGGGTTCACATGATGAGACATTACATATTTTGAAAAGGCTTAAGAGAAAATATGAAAACATAGAAATTTTTAACGTGGATGAGAAAGAACAGATTTTCCACATTCATTAGTTTGAATGGTGTATTCAAATCTGGTAGTATATAATATGAAGAATGAGTAATCAAACTATTAATATAAATGCATGAGGAGCATGGCCAGGTGGATGCATTAATTACTATAGAAGGAACCGTTGAGGATATTATATATACCAATGAAGCAAACGGGTATACCGTTTGTGATGTTAAAAACAGCAAAGATTTGGTCACGGCTGTGGGGATTATGCCTTTCTTAACGATAGGCGAGTCAGTAAAGATTGTGGGCAGATGGATTGAGCATCCCGATTATGGGGAGCAGTTCAAGGTAGAGTACTATGAGAAGCTGTTACCAAAGACTTCTGAAGCTATAGAAAAATATCTTGCTTCAGGAGTCTTAAAAGGAATTGGGCCTGCCACAGCTGCTAAAATTGTTAAAAAGTTTGGGGAGGATACTTTAAATATAATAGGTTTTAATCCCCAGCAGTTATCCCTTGTAAAGGGAATTAGTCTCGAAAAGGCGATTAAAATTGGACAGGCCTTCAACGAACAGCAAGGTCTTAGGAATGTTATGCTTTTTTTTCAGGAGTATGGCATTAGCCCTTCTCATTCCATTAAAATATACAAGGTCTTTGGAGACAGGGCTATTGATGAGATAAAAGAAAATCCATATAAATTGTCCGAGCAGATATTCGGTATAACATTTAAAATAGCCGACAAGCTGGCTATGAGTTTAGGAATTGATCCTTTGTCAATTTACAGGCTATGCAGCGGTATTAAGCATGTATTAACCCTTTCTGCAACCAATGGTCACACATACCTTCCGGAAGACAAATTGATGGAGATGACTTCACAGCTTTTAGATGTTCGAATTGATGAGATAAAAGATGCATGTATCAGACTTCTTATGGACAAGGCTATTTTTATGGAAAAGGGGTCGGATTGCAACAGGATTTATCTAAGCTCATTATATAATGCGGAGATATCGGTTTGTAAAAAGCTCATTATGCTTTCATCAGTTGAGTTTCAAAACGACCCGGAAGAGTTGGAAAGAAGAATAAATGATATTGAGAAGGAAGAAGGAATTGTTTTTGCCCAAAATCAGCTGTTAGCATTAAAAGAGGCATTATCTCACGGTGTCATAGTGATTACCGGAGGCCCTGGAACAGGAAAAACTACCATAATAAAAAGCATTATCAAGCTTATGCATAGTGAAGGCTATAATGTTGCTCTTACAGCACCAACGGGCAGAGCAGCAAAAAGGATGACCGAAACCACCGGATTTGAAGCAAAAACTATTCATAGGCTTCTAGAGATAGGCTATAGTTCGGACAATGATGAAATGATATTCACAAAGTCGGATTCAAATCCCATAGAGGCTGATGCTATAATAGTCGATGAGATGTCAATGGTTGATATAATACTTATGAATAACCTCTTAAAAGCTGTTGAGCCTGGTACCAGGCTGATATTGGTGGGGGATGTGGACCAATTGCCTTCCGTTGGACCGGGAAATGTGTTAAAGGATATTATTGCCAGCAATATGATCGGTATGGTACGATTGACGGATATTTTCAGGCAAGCAGAGGAAAGCATGATAGTTGTCAATGCACATAGAATAAATAAGGGGGACATGCCTTATCTCAATGTAAAAGGGAAGGATTTCTTCTTTATGCCCCGAAATAATGGAGAACAAATTGTATCTACAATTGCGGAGCTTTGCTGTAAAAGGCTTCCTGCCACATATAATTATGATCCCATGAAGCATATTCAAGTTCTTACACCCACCAAAAAAGGGCCTACAGGCGTAGTGAACATGAACAAGGTGCTTCAAAAGTACTTGAATCCCGAGGATAGACCCAAAAGGGAGAAAGCGTACAGGGATTATATTTTCCGTGAAGGTGACCGGGTCATGCAAATCAGGAATAATTATTCTATAAGATGGGAAAAGCCAGGGCTTTTTTCATCCGAGGGACAGGGAGTATTTAACGGTGATACCGGAATTATACATGAAATTGATAATGATGAGCATTTTATAAAAGTTGTTTTTGACGATGACAAGATTGTGGAGTATGACTTCAGTATTTTAGATGAAATAGAGCCGGCTTATGCCATTACCATTCATAAAAGTCAGGGAAGTGAATTCCCTGTTGTTATAATACCTTTATACAGCGGACCTGAGGTATTGTTAACAAGGAATCTTCTTTATACAGCTATCACAAGAGCAAAAGATATGGTTATACTTGTAGGCTATGAGAATGTTCTTAAGCTTATGGTCAATAATCTAAGGGAGATGCAAAGATATTCAAGCCTGTCGGAAAAGCTTGTAAAGGGCTTTATTGGAGAATATTTTTAGTCATTTTGCCGTCTAAATGCTTTTCGCAAAAAATATCACTAAATTATAAAAACAACGGTTAACAAATGAATAAGTTTATACCGATATATATAATAGAATATTGAAAACAATGAAGTATGGATCGGGGTGGCCATATGCTTAAGCAACTGATTAATATGGTATTTCCGATAAAATGTATCTTTTGCGGACGAATATTGGAGTTTGACAGAAGGCTTTCAATATGTGATGAGTGTTATGGCAAAATACCCTTCCTGGATGACCGAATATTTGAACTAGGCCCCGCATACTCATTTGATAATTGCATATGTCTTTGCGAATACAGCGGCATAATAAAAGATGCTATAAAGCGGTATAAATTTAACAATAAACCTTCATACTACCGGACTTTTGGAGCATTGTTGGCTGATAAGATTAAGAAAGTTGCCCTAATTGACCATCAGCATGTCATTGTAAGCGTACCCCTTAACAAAGAAAGATACGCTCAGAGAGGTTACAATCAATCATATTTGATCTCCCAATATATAAGCAAGCTGCTAAAAATAAGTGAAAAGTCTTATGTCTTAAGGAAAGTAAGGAATACAGGGGTTCAAAGTCTTATGAAAAGGGAGCTAAGAGTAAAGAATGTTGAAGGAGCCTATAAAGTCTGTTACCCTGATAGCATCAAAGGAAGAAAAGTGTTTTTAGTAGATGATATATTGACTACCGGAAGTACTCTATCTGAATGCAGCAGGGTTTTGAAAGAATCAGGTGCTGTTGAAGTCACAGCTGTTGCTATTGCATCAGGTAAAAAATTCGAGTGAATGGAGGATTAATATGGCTGATATTAGAAACTGTAAAAATTGTGGACGTATTTTCAATTATTTAGGAAAACCCATTTGTCCCGATTGCGTTAAAGCTGATGAGGATGATTTCAAGAGGGTAAAGGAATACTTGTATAAATACCCCGGAACTTCCATGACGAAGGTAGTGGAAGAACTGGGAGTAACTATGCAGCAAATTAAAAGGTATTTGAGGGAAGGACGCTTAGAGATCGTCGGAGATGATCCTAACATAATATTGTCATGCGAGCTCTGCGGCAAATCAATAAAAACAGGTCGTTTCTGTGACCTTTGTGTAGGAGGCCTGACAAGGGATTTGGAAAAAACAGCTGCTGAGATCAGTGAAAGTATTTCTTCTACTTCATCAGGAAATAGAAAGTATGAATTGAAGTATCTGAATAAAACAATTAAAAAGAAATAAAACTCATATTTTATTGCAAAAAAGTGTAAAGTATAATAAATATGACACCGATAAAGTTATTGAACGACGAAGTTCTTCCAAACAAACTATAAATAATATTTTTTGCAATGCCGATATATATAATAAGAGAAATAGTTTTTAGAATAATATAAATATGATAAATATATAAAATTATGATAATATTATATGTAGGGGAATAACAAATTTCCTAAAAAACCCCAGATACAAAAGTATAATATTAGAAATGATAAAAATTGAATTTATATAAAATTATATAAATATAAGTAAATATTTAAAATTTTTGAAAGTAGGTGGTAATTATGAGGATTAATGGAGATGTTACAAAAATCTCCGGGATCTACAACAAGAACAAAAATGTCGGCAAGGTTGAAAAGACAGAATCTATCGCAACGAAAAAGGATATTTTATCAATATCCAAAGGGGGAAAAGATTTTCAAACAGCAATGAAGGCATTAAAGGACATTCCGGATATAAGGTATGAGAAGGTCAGCAGTATACAGGAGAAGTACGATAAAGGAGAGTATAATGTGAGCAGCAGCGATTTGGCGGATAAGATGATCGATTATATAAAGAATAAAAGCGAGTAGTGACATAAGACTTGGTTGAGTTTTGCGGGATATTTATATCCCGCAAATATTCTATAAAGAGAAAATTTTATTTAATGGAAACTATGGTATGGGGGTGGCACTTTTGGAAGCTGTTTTTAATGAATTGATTGATGTTTTGGATCAGGAAATTGATATATACAATGATATTTTTAAGATATCGAGAGATAAAACGGGAATCATAGTTGAGGGAAATGTTGATGGACTGGAAAAAATAGTACAGGAAGAGCAGAAATTAGTAGTGAAAGTTGCCCAAATGGAGAATCAAAGAAATATTATATTATACAAAATATCCAGGGCTTTAGCAATGAAGGCGGATGAAATAACATTATCCACTCTTATAGATAATACTGAAGGACCCATAAGGGACAAACTTAAGGACCGGCAGCAGGGATTACAAAAACTTATTAATGAGCTTATGGAGTGCAATAACATAAATTCAAAGCTTATCAGAAATTCGTTGGATTATATAGATTTTTCCATAAATCTTATTGCTGCATCGGAAAGCCAGGATAACAATTACGGTATGGATGCAGAAAAGTCCAGTGTAAAATCAAAAAGCAAATTTGACCTCAAAGTATAGTCGGAGAAAAGGTTGACAGGAGGCGTAAAGGATGAGTATAGGTTTTGGCAGTATTGAAATTGCCAGGTCAGGTCTATTTGTTAATGAAAGAGGGTTGTCCGTTACAGGACATAATATATCCAATGTAAATACTCCAGGGTTTTCAAGACAGCAGGCAATACTCATGGATTCTCTTTATTATAAGGATAGCGGCTTTGATATCGGATTGGGTGCGGATGTTCAAAAAATAAGACAGATAAGGCATATATTCCTTGACAATATATACAGAACTGAAATTGAAAGCCTTGGATATTGGGAAACAAGGGAAAAGACATTTAACGATGTACAGGCAATAATAGGAGAACCCATGAATAAAGGGCTTCAGTCTGTTATGAATGATTTCTGGAATTCCTGGCAGGAGCTTTCCAAAAATCCGGAAAGCCTTACAACAAGAGCTCTTACACGCCAAAGAGGTGAAACGTTGGTTCAATATATAAACCATTTGGGAAGTCAATTAGACAAGCTTCAAATGGATTTAGACTCGGAGATTAAGGTAAAGGTCCAGGAGATTAACAATATAACAATGAATATTGCTGAGCTCAATATTAAAATTGTATCAGCGGAGGTTACAGGGGATAGTGCCAATGACTTAAGAGACCAGAGGAATCTGCTGCTAGATAGGATTTCCAAGCTTGCAGATTGTGTTATAAACGAAACATACGATGGACATATACAAGTGAGCATTGGAGGTTACCTTCTTGTCAACAAGGGTGAATATGAGAGACTGACAACAGTTCAGAATGGTGTAGGAAGCATGTTTTGTACTGTTGCCCTCGAAGAAACAGGTATTGTGGTTCCCATAAAAGGCGGCATAATAAAAGGTCTCATGGAATCAAGAGGAGAGGTAATCGGATCAATAGGAAGTTTTGGAAACGGTTCTCCAAATGACAAAATTGATCTGGTGTTTGCATTTAATATTGACGATAGTGCGGCAAGAAGAGATGAACTGTATGAAAATATTAATAAAATTGTAAACGAGTATACAAGCAGGGGTGTAGGAGTAAGGCTCGGCTATGTGACATTTGACAGTACGGGAATTACTACGCCTACCAAATTTGTTGGTTCAACCCTGGACTCCAATGGGGTATATGTACCGGATGTAGATGCTTTCAAGACTGAAATAGGTTATTCTCCCCTTGGAACAGGTATAACATTTAATGATATTGTTGCGGAAGGCGTGGCAGTGCCGGCACTTTTAGATGCAAAGGATGCAGCAGATCAGGAAGATGCATTGACAGAGTGGAGAAATGTATCGAGACAAATCATTATATATTCCAATAATAAAATAGATACAGATGGTTTAAATACTTTGGGTAATCAATTTAATAACGACAGAATAAATTTAACGGTAATTTCCGATATATCCAATAAAAATGAATTAAAGAGTTTTATGGATATCAGCGGAGCCAAGTTTGTTGACAATGCAGCCTCTGCTTCCGAGATTATAGATAAAGTATCGGAAAGTGTAAGAAATAGCATATATGGAAATGAAATCTATTCAAATGATATAGTTTCAAATATCAAAAACAGGCTAAACCTATTGGTAAATGCTTTAACAAGGGAAATTAACAGTATTCACAGAAGCGGTTATACTTTAGACGGAATGGATGGAATCGATTTCTTTGTACCCATCAATCCCTATTATCCCATGCAGATGGGAAATATAATGATCAATCCAAAGCTTTCGGATCTAGATAATATTGTTACATCGGAAAACGGAACTGTAGGAGACAATACAATTGCAGCAGCTATTTATGAACTAAGATACAAAGCTATGCTGGGGAATTCCACCAATATACAGAATTTTGATGATTACTACCGGACAATAGTGGGTGATATAGGAAACGGTGGAGCACAAGCACAAACATCAGCCATGGGACAGGTAAACCTTGTAAATGCTGCAGACAACGCAAGGCAGGCAATAATGAGTGTGTCCATGGATGAAGAAATGACCAGTATGATGAAGTATCAGCATGCATATAATGCAGCAGCTAGAGTATTAAACGTATTTGATGAAATGTTTGAGTCAATAATCAATAGAATGGGGCTTGTCGGTAGATAGGCTTAAAAAGACTTTTGGGAGGAAAGAAGCATGAGTTCGTTTTTTGGTCTAAATGTAGCTTCAAACGGATTATTTACAGCTCAAAGAGGCTTGGATGTGGTAAACCATAATATAAACAATGTCAATACTCCGGGATATTCAAGGCAAATGTCTGTACAAGAGGCGTTGCCTGCTATGTTCCTTCTTAATGGAACAGGTATGCTCGGTACAGGGTCACACTCTATAGCTGTTGAAAGGATTCATGATGATTATCTTGACTATAAATACTGGGCTGAGAGCGATACATACGGAGAATGGTGTGTTAAAGCCACTCTGATGTCGGATATAGAAAAAGCGTTTAACGAACCTTCCGACAGCGGCTTTAATAAAGTTATTAACAATTTCTTTACAGCTGTGCAGGAGCTTGCCAAAGACCCCAGCAGTCTTGCAGTAAGAAAACTCTTGATAGGTGAAGGAATGACTCTTTCAAAGTATTTTAATTCACTGGCAGACCATCTCGAAAAGCTTCAATCGGATATTAACTACAATGTAAAAATAAAAGTGGATGAAATAAATTCCTACGGAAAACAGATACAACAGCTCAATAAACAGATATTTGCCGCTGAGATTGACGGCAACAAGGCAAATGATTTAAGGGACAAAAGGACTTATCTTGTAGACAAGCTGTCAAAGCTTATAAACATAGAAGCATATGAGGTTAATGTGGGGCTGCTTCCAAACGGGCAGGAAGAAAAACATTTCATGATAACAATTAATGGAAAAGCATTTGTAGATCATGCAGATCTTACCCAATTGAAGGTTGAGCAGAGAGAAAAAAAGCTCAATGTGGAGGAAGACATAGAAAACCTTTATGATGTAGTGTGGGAAGACGGAAATTCACTGGAAGTCAGGGGCGGTGAATTGAAGGGCTATTTGGATATGAGGGACGGAAATGAAGGTGCCAATCAGGGAAACGGAGCTTCACCCAATTATAAAGGTGTACCTTTTTATATAAAAAAATTGAACGAATTTGTACGAAAGTTTGCCCTGGCAATAAATGAGGGTATTACTGTGGATATTGACGATTCAGGCAATGCGGTGTATTCAAAGACAGAATCGGGACATGCAGACGGTTATGGGCTGAAAAAACCCGGGGATACTGTGAGTCCTACGGGAATAAGGTTTTTTACCATGTCAGGCTGGTCGGATATTCAAAACAAAAAATCGGAGCTTTATACTTCCGAATTTATTGGAGATGCAAAGACTGTAGATGAAATCGGGAGCTTATACAGCAAATTAACTGCAAAGAATTTTTCTGTAAGCGGGGAACTTATCCATGATAAAAACAGTGAATATAATGTTGCGGCATCTTCTGTTTCAGGACTATCTGAAGACGGTTCAAACCTTTTAAGAATTATAGATATGAGGCATAACGGACATCTTTTTATGGAGGGTACTCCTGAGGATTTCATGAAATCACTGATATCCATGATGGGTATTGATGCACAGCAGGCATATCAGTTTACCAATACACAGGAAGTAATAATAAATCAAATTACAAATAGAAGATTATCGGTTCAAGGAGTATCTTTAAATGAAGAAATGGCAAACATGGTAAGGTACCAGCATGCTTATACTGCTGCCGCAAAAATGATTTCAACTTTAGACGCAATATATGATACTTTAGTAAACCGTGTTGGAATTATAGGAAGGTAGGGAATTTAAATGAGAATAACAAATAACATGCTTATAAATAATATGATCGCATATATTAGCGGAAACCTTAACAGAATGGATAAGCTTCAGACCCAATTGGCTACCGGTAAAAAGATATCTGTGCCTTCTGATGACCCTATAGTTGCTTCAAAGGCTCTAAAACTTCGTACTGATGTTGCAGAAATAGAACAATTTAAAAGAAATGCAGATGATGCCGATTCCTGGACCATGTTAACGGAAAATGCAATGGGCATGCTGGTTGATGTGCTGCAAAGAGCAAGGGAATTGGCTGTACAGGGAGCGAATGGTACTTTGACACCGGAAGACAGAGGCAAAATAAAAAATGAAATTGAGCAGCTTAAGGAGCAAGTGATCCATATAGCAAACACAACATATGCCGGAAGATATGTTTTTTCAGGACATGCTACCGATATACCCCTTATCAGTGAAGACGGTACATACAATGTATCTGTTGCATCAGAAGAAACAGCAATAATAAAGAGTGGATTGATAGATCTTTCTAAAGTACCGGTTGATAATACATCTACAAACATGTCATTTCAAATAAGCCTTGACGGTACAAACTACTATGATATACCTCTGCCTCAAAAGAATTATGACGGAACTGCCAATACATTAGACGACATGGCATTTGATATACAGTCCGTTATCAATTCTTATGCCGACCTTGAAAACATTGAAGTAAAAAACAATGCCGGAAGGCTTGAGTTTTCTTTGAAAAATACCACAGATTCTTATGGAAACAGGGTCAGAATGTATCTAAAGAAGGGAGAAACAGAAGATCTTCTTGATGAAATAAAGATAAAAACAGATCCTGTAAACAACATAACCGTATCTAAAAAGGAAGATATCATCTATCAAATAGGAATAAGAGACAATCTCAATATAAATGTTTTGGGAACACAGCTTTTTGGCTCTGGCACAAAAGGTGATATGGGTGACTTCATGATTTATATGAATAAGTTTATAGATGCTTTGGCACGTACTGATGACGATTCGTTTATTTCTGGTCAAAAAATTGATGCAAGCAGTACCAGTCCTCTTGTGCTTGAGCAGAACAACCAATTTAAAATTAAAGTTGATGGCATGGCGGATTATGTAACTATCACTATACCTGATCCGGGGGATTACACATATGACGGAACACCAGGAAAAACATTGAATGACCTGGTAAGCGGAATTCAGGCTGCAATTGATTCTGAACCCGAATTGCTGGCTGCTAATGTTAAAGTAACAAATGATAACGGCAGATTGGTGTTTTCAGTGGAGGGAGAGAGAAAAATTATACTTATGGACGGACCTGCCATTAACAATGCACTAAGTGCTCTTAAAATATATACCAGTCTTGACGGAACAGTGACCTCCCAAAAAAGTCAAGAAGGTATAAGCAATGCAATAACTGAAATGAGTGTTTTATTGGACAGGGTTATAAGCATACGCTCAGACATTGGGGCAAGGGCGAACAGAATTGAACTGACATTGAATAGGCTTCAAAGCGACACTGTGAACTTTACTCAACTTATGAGCCAAAATGAAGATGCGGATATGGCGGAAACAATTATGAATCTTAAGAATGAAGAAAATGTGTATAAGGCTTCCTTAGAAGGCGGAGCAAGAATTATACAACCGACTTTGATGGACTTTTTAAGATAGTTTTAATATAAATAATTAGATAATATATGAAATAAGTGTATTAAAGAGTGGAATTGATGGTGCAATATGGGTTTGGAAATAAGTCAAACATATGCAAGGATTGGTATTGAGAGTACTCGAGCAAGTCTCGAAATGAAAACTAAAAAAGCGGTATTGGAGCTTGACAGCAAGGAGCCTAAAATCAATATTCGGACAGAGCTTCCCAAGGTGGAGATAGACCAATATGAATGCTTTGCCAGTGCCGGACTTAAAAAGCCCCTTGATTTAACAAAGGAATTTGCTAAAAGGGCATATCAGTCTGTCCTTGAGTATATTGGAAAGACAGCTGAGGACGGAGATATGCTTGCTGCAATTGAAAGAAGCCGCAGAGTTATTATTGAGATAGCCGCAAGGGATTTTTACACTCAGCATGAATTCGGTATGGTCACAATGCCTTCAGTGAGGCCGACCATCACAGTGACAGGCTCTTTGGAAATTGAAGCGGAGAGAACAGCTGAAGGAGTGAATAATGGTGTTGACGGGACATATATTCCGGCTGAGCTGGATATAAAATATGTTTCTGGAATGATTAGAATTTATATGGAGCAATATGCTTCAGTCAATATAAAATATATACCTGAAAACAAGATTGATGAAAAGGTTTAATAAATAATTATTATTGTTGTAAAATTATTGTAACGGGTTTTCATTAATGATAAAATAGTATTAATTATCATATGGGCCCGACAGTCAGACTGAGGAGGAAGGTTAATGCTTATTGATACAAGGCATTTCGGGCAGATTGAGATTGATGAAAAAGGAATAATTGATTTTCCGGAAGGATTACCGGGTTTTGAATATGTCAAAAAATTCGTTTTGCTGTCCAATTCAGATGAAGATAATGTATTCTGGTGGCTGCAAAGTGTAGATAAGCCGGATTTGGCTTTTGTTGTAATTGACCCTAAATATATCAAAGAGGATTATGAGGTGGATGTTCCGGATGAAGAGGTTGAAGTTCTGAATATAGATGAAAAATGTGATATAACAGTACTGAGTATTGTGGTGGTTCCGGAAGATATTACGCAGATGACTGCCAATTTAAAAGCACCCATAATCATCAATAATACAAATAAAAAAGGCAAACAGGTTGTTTTGGAGTGCAAGGATTATAGCATTAAGCACTATATAATGCAGGAGCACAAGCAAAGGGGAGGATGAATTAGTGCTGGTACTTACTAGAAAAAAAGAACAGACAATAATAATAGGGGATAATATTGAGATAACCATTGTTGAAATACAGGGGGATCAGGTGAGAATAGGCATTAATGCACCCAAAAATGTAACTATTCATAGAAAAGAGGTTTACTTGGAAATACAGGATGAGAATAGAAGGGCTGCTGAATTTAAGGGGTTGCCTGACAATAGGTTGCTTGATAGAAAGAATAAATAAGGAGCATTAGTAAATAAGCACATTTTTAAAGATGTGTTTTTTATAATTGAGCCCATGCCGACATTCAGTCGGCACAAACCAGGAATGAAAACACAAACAAAAACCAGCGGGAAGGCTGGTTTTTTATTATAATAGTTACAGCGGTATACTACAGAGCATGACGAGTCTTCCAGGGGCGCGAAGGACTTGCGTACCCTGACTAATTATTAATGCCGTCTTCCTTTCATGCACAAACCAGTAGGCTACGAGCCTGTAGACTTATTTTTGTAAAGCCGCTTACTCGCGCTTTTTATATCACAGGAAGGCAGTCAATGCCGCATATTAAAAAAGGAGGGAACGTTATGGCATCTATGAAGGACTGCTGTTGTGGCGTCGACGTACATAAAAGTTTTATTGTCGCTGTCATCGCGAAACTCAAAGGCAAAGATGTAATATTTACAGGATACAAAAGGTTTTCTACATTCAAGAAAGGATTGCTTGAGTTCAAGGCATGGCTAGGTGAGCACGACTGCTATGAAATCTGTATGGAGAGCACGGGGAAATACTATGTCCCTGTCTACAGAACAGTAGAAGATGAAACATTTCATGTTGATGTTGTCCACCCCAAATATGTCAAGGCACCAAGAGGCAAGAAGAATGACAAGAAGGACGCGAAACGCATCGCTGATATGTACATGCACGGGAAGATTAGCCTGGAAAAGTTAATCGAACATTACCAGTCACAAGGATATACAATCACTAGCAAAGGCTTACCTCTTCCTGCCTCTTGCGACGATAGTATAGCCAGATGACAATGTGATTTGTAAATATCTACAAAAAAACCGCCATTAACATGGGGTTAGTTTAGTTTACCCATTTTTCCCTACCACACGATGAGTGAGACTTTTCAGACTTTATAATCATTTAAAGAATAAAGAAAAAATCCAATAAATTTATTAATTATTCTATTAAGTAAAAATGAATTTTATACGATATATATTATGAGAAGTTCAGTAGGGATTTACTGAACAGCAAAACTTGGGAATGGATTCCCTGGATTCCATAATAAAAATCAAGGAGGAATTAATCATGAGGATTAATCACAACATCGCATCTTTAAACACTCATCGTCAGTTGGGACTTGGTAATGCTGCTAGTGCTAAATCAATGGAGAAATTATCTTCAGGATTTAGAATCAACCGTGCAGGAGATGATGCAGCGGGTCTTTCTATCTCTGAAAAAATGAGAGCACAAATCAGAGGCCTTAATGTTGCATCTAGAAATGCTCAAGATGGCATCTCACTTATTCAAACAGCAGAAGGTGCACTAAATGAAACCCATTCTATACTTCAAAGAATGAGAGAGCTAGCTGACCAATCTGCCAATGGTACAAATACGGCAGAAGAGCGAGCAGCGATGCAAAATGAGATTAACCAGTTAAAAGAAGAAGTTAATAGAATTGGTAATACTACCGAATTTAATACAATGAAGCTTCTTAATGGCAGCTTGCAATCAGATGGGGCTGTAGTTGGAGCCAATACAACAAATGGTGCAAAAGTATTGACACAAACCTCAGCTAAATTAACAGCAGCAACTGCTTTAAACGCGGTAAATGGTTCAGTTATAGCTTGGACTACAAATGATACTCTATTAATTGATAGAGCAGAAATATCTATTAACTGGGATCAGGCATTGACCGATTCTGAAAAAGCATTATTAGGAGCTGACTACAGTACTACTAACATGACTGATTCCCAAAAAGCTGAAGTTAAAAATATAATCAACAGGGTTGTAAACCAAGCTATTGATAACTATAACACAGCAAATGGTGCCAATGTAGCTAATGTGAAGTTTTATGAGGATGCTACCGGGAATCTGGTTATTGAAAGTGGAAAAGTAGGACAAGACTCTCAAATTGATACAACAAATGCAGCTATATTAAGTGTATTTGTTGATGCAGCAGCGACATCAGCAACAGGTCAAGATCAAATTAGCAAAGCAATTGCAAATACAGATACTCTATCGTTTGAAATTAATGGTGTTAGCTTTAGAACAGCTGCATTAGCAGCAGCTGCTGTAGGTGACGATGCAACTGTAGTAGCTGCTGATATCCAAACTAAAATGAGAGCTGTCATAAATACCTATAACACTTCTGCAGGGTTAACAAAAGGCATGGATGGATTTATTGATAGCGATGCATTGTTTGTAGAAGCAAAAGATGGCAGAATGGTTGTTAAAAGTGCTAGTGGTCCAGTTAGATTTATAGAGCAAGAGGGTATGACAACTGTTAAAGATTTAGGATTAACTCAAGCACAAACAGAAGCTTCTGGCAATGGAGGAATGACATTACAAATAGGTGCAAACAGAGGTCAATCCATGACTTTTGGAATTAATGATATGAGAACAGCTGCCTTAAAAATAGATGGTGTCAATGTTTCGACTCAAGCAGGAGCATCTTTAGCATTAGATACTATAGATAGAGCAATTAAAAGTGTATCTGAAGAGAGGTCTAAATTAGGTGCTATTCAAAACAGATTAGAACATTCAATCAAGAACTTAGATACGTCTGCTGAAAACCTGCAAGCTTCCGAATCAAGAATCAGAGACGTAGATATGGCTAAAGAAATGATGGAGTTCACAAAGAACAACATCCTTCAACAAGCAGCACAAGCTATGTTGGCTCAAGCAAACCAGGCACCTCAAGGCGTGTTGCAGTTGTTAAGATAATTGAATCAATAATAACAACCATAGAGGGTCAGGGGATTTTTCCTCTGGCTCTCTGCTTATGCAGGGTAGCCGAAATTAAGAAAAGTAATTGTATATGATGATAGGTTAGTGGTGGTGTTTAAGTACGGGTTAGAAATTAATGTGCATCCATAGTTGTAAACTATGACTAAGAATAAATATTAGATATTACTTATGACTACGATTTTTGTGGTAGTATTTTTTAAGTAGACTAACCTGATGAAAGGAAGAAAGTTATGAAAACATCTGTTATAGGTTACCCAAGAATTGGAACTTTAAGAGAGTTAAAATTTGCGGTAGAGAAATATTTAAGAAAAGAACTGACTAAAGAAGAACTGCAGGCTATAGCCTCTAAGTTGAGAGAAGAAAATTGGAAAGCTCAAAAAAGCAACGGAATTGATTTTATAACTTCAAATGATTTCTCATTTTATGATAATCTATTGGATACTGCTGTTTTATTGAATATCGTCCCAAATCGATACAGGCAACTCAAATTGGATGCCTTAGACGAATATTTTGCCATGGCGAGAGGCTATCAGGGAGATAAGGGCGATGTAAAGGCTTTGCCCATGAAAAAATGGTTTAATACAAATTACCATTATATAGTGCCTGAAATTGATGACGATACCGAAATATTACTTGTAGGGACAAAGCCATTTGATGAGTATGTGGAAGCAAAAAACTGCGGAATTGAAACAAAGAGTGCTGTTATTGGAGCTTTCACCTTTTTAAAGCTTGTTAAATTTACAGGTAAAAGAACGGTTGGGGATTCTATAGCTGATATTGCTCGTGCATATTCAGATATTTTGAATAAATTTAGTGTTTTGGGTGCCGGGTGGGTTCAGTTTGACGAGCCAGCTCTTGGTATGGATTTATCTGAAGAGGATATAGTTCTTTTTGGCAAAATTTATGAGAGAATTCTTTCAGAAAAGAAAAATACGAAGGTGCTTTTGCAAACTTATTTTGGTGATATAAGAGATTGTTATAATAAAGTTGTTGCTATGCCGTTTGACGGAATCGGTCTTGATTTTGTCGAAGGAAAAAAGACATCGGAACTTGTGAGGAGTTTCGGATTTTCGGAGGATAAAACGCTTTTTGCAGGCGTTGTCAATGGAAAGAACATTTGGAGAAACAACTATTCTAATACTGTGAATTTGATCAGAGAATTGGGTGAATACTGCAAGGATATTGTATTAAGTACATCCTGTTCTCTTATTCATGTCCCATATACTCTAAAAAATGAGAGCAGCCTTTCTCAGGAGTATAAAAAATATCTTGCTTTTGCTGAGGAAAAGTTAACGGAATTGTCAGAACTGAAAAAAATACTATCATGCAGCGATCCTGCTTTGACTGTGGAATATGTTGATAATCAAAAACTTTTTAATTTACCAAGGAATTGTGAAAATACAGATGTTCAGTCAGCTGTTTTCGGTCTATCAAAAGATGATTTTATACGGTATCCTGATTCTGGGGAACGCGAAAAAATCCAAAAAGCAGTGTTCAATTTACCGCTACTTCCCACAACTACAATTGGTTCGCTTCCACAGACATCAGAAGTGAAAGCGAACCGTTCCAATTATAAAAAAGGGAAGATTACATTTGAACAATATGTAGCGTTTATCAAGGAAAAAATTGCTGAATGGATTGCCCTGCAAGAAAAAATAGGTCTTGACGTGCTGGTTCATGGGGAATTTGAGCGAAACGACATGGTTGAGTATTTTGGTGAAAACATTGATGGTTTTTTGATTACGGAAAAGGGGTGGGTACAGTCTTATGGTACAAGATGTGTGAAACCTCCCATAATATGGGGCGATATTTCCCGCTCGAAACCAATAACTGTTGATTATTCTTTATATGCACAGTCACTTACATCAAAATGCGTAAAAGGGATGCTAACCGGTCCGGTAACAATTTTAAACTGGTCCTTTCCCCGGGAAGACATTTCACTGAAGGATTGTGCATTCCAGATTGCTCTTGCCATTAGGGATGAAGTTCTTGAGCTTGAAGCAAACGGGATAAAAATTATTCAAATTGACGAAGCTGCTCTCAGGGAAAAACTGCCTTTGAGAAAAAGCGATTGGCACAGTGAATATCTTGATTGGGCAATTCCTGCTTTCAGGCTTGTTCATAGCGGTGTAAAACCTGAAACACAAATACACACTCATATGTGTTACAGTGAATTCGCGGATATTATAAAGGATATCGAGAATATGGACGCAGATGTAATTACTTTTGAAGCAGCACGTTCGGATTTGAGTATCGTTGACACACTGAGCGAATGCGGATTTAAGACGCAAGTAGGACCCGGTGTTTATGATATCCATTCACCAAGAATCCCTGCTGTTCAGGAAATTAAGAAAGCACTGAATAAAATGCTTGAAAAAATACCTAAGGAGAAGCTGTGGGTTAATCCTGACTGCGGGCTTAAAACAAGGGAAAAAGCAGAAACTGTTGCCAGTCTTGAAAATTTGGTTATTGCAGCAAAAGAAATTAGAAGGAGTTTGTCAGTATAATTTATGATACGATTGAAAAATTGAAAGGCCTTAACCCAGATTTTATTAGCGTTACATATAGTGCGGGAGGAAGCAAGCCTCTGCTTAATTGGAAGCGGAGGCATTTATATTGACTCTATACTATATCCATATTCACAAATCCACTTTTTTAATTTTGAAATATACTCAATGGCCAATGGACTGAGATAAGTCTTTTCGTTTGCAATCCAGCCAATACGCATTCGTTCATCTGTTATAAGTGGCACGGAAATAATATTATTCCCGTTGAGATCCCTGCTCAAAACACCTGAGCAGATGGTGTATCCGTTTAACCCT
>Ga0208695_1000137_pt1 | contig 101048 bp, 82 predicted proteins | sample AD_UKC111_MetaG_FD_184449 | JGI IMG/M metagenome (GOLD analysis project Ga0208695, IMG submission 184449) | Active sludge microbial communities of municipal wastewater-treating anaerobic digesters from Hong Kong - AD_UKC111_MetaG (SPAdes)... | ecosystem: Engineered > Bioreactor > Anaerobic >... | reverse complement strand
CAATTGAGCCGAAACTCTCTTACGTTCTGATATTATCTTCTCGATTTTTGATACAGGGCTTCTCTTAAGATACTTCATGGCCAGAGAAAGTGTGTCTGAACCTATATTGTAGGGATATTTCACAGACGAGAGAAAAGTTGTAATTCTTTCATCTGCAATTGCAAATCCAATTCGCAAGCCAGCCATTCCCCATGCTTTGGATAATGTACGCAGGACAACAATATTTGGATGACTCTCTATTTTTCCAATAAGCCCCGGCTTCCGCGAAAATTCACAATAGGCTTCGTCTATTACAACTATTCCGTCAAAATTATTAGCAATCTTTATAATTGAATTTTCATCTATTATATTACCTGTCGGGTTGTTGGGAGAACAGACAAATATCAGCTTAGTATTGCTGTCTGCTGCGGTTAACATTTTTTCAGGATTCATGGAGAAATCATCTTCAAGCAATATTTCTCTGAATTCCACATCGTTTATTTGAGCAGCTACTTTGTACATTCCATAAGTTGGAGAAATTGATAGAACGTTGTCCGACTTTGGCTCGCAAAAAACTCTGTACAACAAGTCTATAGCCTCATCACTTCCATTACCTGCAAAGATGTTCTTCACCGGCACATTATATATTGAAGAAATAATTTTCTTTAAATCGCTTTGTTTAGGATCAGGGTATCTGTTTACTCCATTTTCAAAAGGATTTTCGTTGGCATCGAGATATATCGAGATCCTCTCGCCTTCTTCATCCCTTGCTGTAGAATAGCTATTTAGCTCTCTTATTTTTTTTCTGACTAATTTATTTAACTCCATTATTTATCCTCCCCAATCTTATTGAAACCGCATTTTTATGTGCTGTAAGACCTTCTGCTTCAGCCATTTTTTCTATAGTACCACCTAAGACAGCCAGACCTTCGCTTGTAATTTGCTGAAGTGTTATTTTGTGCATAAAACTATCCACAGAGATTCCTCCGGTTGAGCGTGTCCAACCGGCTGTAGGTAGAGTATGATTTGTGCCCGAAGCATAATCTCCTGCACTCTCCGGAGAAAAATTCCCAAGAAAAATACTCCCGGCATTTTCAATTCTGTTTGCAATACTCCACGGTTCTTTCATTGAAATCATTAAATGTTCTGCTCCATAATGATTTGCAAAATCTACCATTTCGTCTATGTCACTGCATATTATTGAAAATCCGTTGTTAATTGCTGTTTCGGCAATTGACCTGCGCGGAAGTGAAGCCAATTGAGCTTTTAACAATCTGTTAACCTCTTCGGCCAAATATTTGTCTGTCGTAAGAAAAGACAGTTGCGAATCCCTGCCATGTTCTGCCTGTGAAAGAAGATCTGCAGCTATAAATTCCGGTATTGAACTGTCATCTGCAAGAATCATCAACTCTGACGGGCCAGCGACCATATCAATAGCTACTCTGCTGCTAAGCTGAAGTTTTGCACAAGCAACATAATTGTTGCCAGGCCCGAAAATTTTGTCTACTCTCCTGATGCTCTCTGTCCCGTATGCCATGGCCGCAATTGCCTGAGCACCTCCAACCTTAATGATTTCACCTATTCCCAATTTATTTGCTAAATAAAGAATAATGTTGTTGACCTTTCCATTTCTGTCAGGAGGCGTACATATGACTATTTCCCCACATCCGGCAATCCTGGCCGGAATGGCCAGCATCAAAAGTGTTGAGAAAAGCGGAGCACTTCCTCCTGGAATATATAGACCAACTCTTCTTACAGGCAATGATCTTTGAAAACATTTTACTCCCAATGAAGTTTCAACCTCTATGTCAACAGGAATCTGTGCTTTGTGAAACTTTTCAATATTTGAAGCCGCTACATTCAATGCTTGCTCCAACTCTACATCAGATAACTTACTTTCAGAGAAAAGCTCTTCTTTTGTCACAAAAAGCGAATCAATATCTGCTCCATCCAGCTCTTTTGTTAACTCCCTCAAGGCTTTATCACCACCTTTCACTACGCGACTTATGATTTCTGATACTCTAAGCTGTATAATATCATCGAATTCTCTATTTCTCGAATTCATTATTTCGCTCCCCTTAATTTGAGAATATTCTAATATCTTCATCATGGCATCATTTTTTCGAGTGAGAAAACAAGAATACCTTCTGCACCAATGGCCTTAAGTCCGGCAAGCCGCGTCCATAGATCACTTTCAGCTACTACTACATGAAGTGAGCACCATCCCTCCTGAGCAAGTGGAAGGATAGTGGGACTTCTCATCCCGGGGAAGATTTTTGTAACATCTTCTATCCTGTCCTTTGGTAAATTCATAAGTAAGTATTTCATGCCCTTGCTGCGTTCAACTGCCTCAAAACGAATAATCATCTGATCAAGAAGCTCTTTTTTGTCACCATTAATTTTTGGAGTCGCGATGACTACAGCTTGAGATTCCATAACTGTCAAGACCTCTTTCAATCCATTTGAAAGAAGAGTGCCACCGGAGCTGACAATGTCAAAAATGGCATCTGCAAGTCCGACTGAAGGCGCTATCTCTACTGAGCCTGTTATTTGATGAATTTCGGCCCTTACGCCTGATCTGCTGAAAAAATCAGTTAGAATGTTGGGATAGGAAGTCGCAATTCTTTTCCCGTTAAAATATTCCATTCCTGTGTATTCCTCACTTTTTGGAATGGCAAGAGAGAGTCTGCAACTTCCAAACGACAGTTTATGAATCTGCTCAACTTCAAACTGACGCTCTGTAACCTCGTTCAAACCCACTATTCCTGCGTCTGCAACTCCCATAGATACAGCCTGAGGAATATCATCATCCCTGAGATAAAGAATTTCAAGCGGGAATGATCCGCATTTTGCAACAAGTTTTCTTTTACTCGTTTCAACAGGGAACCCCGCTTCCTGCAACAGTTCCACACTTTCTTCATTTAAACGTCCCTTTGCCTGGACAGCCAGTCTTATCATGTTCAAATATTTATTTAAAAAAAAGAGCTTGCCACATTTGGCAAGCTCTACTCTAATTTCTAATTATTTATATAACTATGAATATTTTTCTATATATAAACAGAAACAACAACCTGCCACTTGTGATGACGGTGATGATGATGGATACTGTTGCTGTTTGTCCTTATTAACATCTCTTCTTTAATTTCTGCAAAATTAGAAAAAATCTGAATTATCAAAAAATATTTTTCATTAGTATGTATGAATGCTTTGGCCTGCAGACGGAAGGTAATCAACTCCCAGCCACGTAATCATAAGCATTACAAAAGCAATTATTATCACAAAAAAAGAAATTTTAAGATTATAGTTCATTCTTCTTAAATGTATGTAAATGAGATATGTCAATGCAGTAATAAAAGCCCATACTTCCTTGAGATCCCATGCCCAGTAATCTCCCCATGCCTCCTTGGCCCAAACTGCCCCCATAAGTATCCCCATCAAAAGTAATCCCATGCCTGTATTAACAAGATTATCAATTAGCGGAGTAAGCTCAATATCTTTTTTCCCCTCTCCGGCCAGGGCAAAAAGAGCAGCAATGACAGCGGCTCCCATAAGTGCATAAGAAAGAATATAAACAATTACATGTGGTACAAACCAGAAACTTTGCAAAGCCGGAATAAGACCTGAGGAGTGAATCTCCGGTTTAAGCAAATTAATAATCACAAATACAGAAGCAAGTAAAACAGAATAGCTCAAGATCCACTTATAACCCCAGTGAAGCCATATAATATAACCAACAATTATCAGGAATAAAGAGTACCAGAGTCTTGTTTCACCTACAGTTCTAAATGGTGGATATCCATTTTCACACCACAACAAAACAATGAATAAAAAAAATATAAATAATCCTGTTCCCATAAGAAAATGAGTCGCTATTCTCTTTTTTGAAATATAAAGAGATACTGACGCAATACACCAAAATACAATTGAGGCCAGAGCAAAATATATGAATTTATCCCAAATCACGGCCTTCCTCCTTTCCAAAACATGTTAACTGCACCTGCAAAAAGCATGAACATGCCAACCCATGCTAATATCAACCAGGGATCTCGAACAAGTTGAAGAACAGCATACTTGGAGTCAACCTCTTTATCCAAGTCATATGAATACTGGTAAATCCACCAGCTTCTATAGCGCAATGGATAATTGACTCTTATATTCCATTTTTTAACCTCCCCATCACTATTTTTCAGTGTAACTAACGAATTGTAACTTTTGATCGACCTGTCCGGGTAGTAATCAATGCTGAAGTCCTCCAAAGCAATTTCAAAAGGTAACTGATATGTTTTCCCAGTCAATCTGTCATAACCATTCCTGACAGACTCTCCCTCATTAACCTTTAAAAAAAGTTGGATTTTGTCTGCGCTTCCCAAACCTGCTGCTATCAGCAAAATCAATAAACCTGCATGAATTAACAAAAAACCCAAATTGTTTCTTCTTTTTTTTTTCAAACGTTCAGAGATAACAATGGAGAGATCTGCCAATATAAAGAAATAGGTGATAACAAAAGGCCAGGAATCTTTAATTCTGTTATCAGGCATAACTCCCATTATCAAAACCTGAACAGTCAACAAAAGTATAAGAAAGACAGAAAATTTTAGTGACTTGGCACTCCCGTGAAAAGCTTTCCCGCCTTTTACGGCAAGAATTAATAAAACAAGCGATAGAATGAAATTAACCGGAAATTTTATCAATTCCATAGGAAAAGGCCCGGAAACTATTTGTAAGACAACTCCCACAATAACAGCTCCCATTACAAATATTCCTTCCCTTTTCATGCCAGCAGATTTGGATTATCTCTCCCTAAGCCTCTCTCCGGCATCTTCTTTGACTGCTCTCTTCCATTTTTCAGAATAACCGGGCTGCAAAGGAGGTGCAGGAATGGCTTTGGAATAACCATTATTCAGAAAATGACCATCTGGCCCGATTCGTTTGACATTACCATCAATATATTTTACCAGAAGATGCCTTTCAAACTCAACCCATGTATTGAACATCTCCTGAGCAGTATTAACAGAATAATCTGTCAAAAATTCTCTTGCTTCATCAGGCGATTTTTTATAGAAAGTCAGGGCTGCGGCATCTATTACCGGCATTCTATTAAGCAGTTGACGCTCTCTTTTGTCAATTGCAGCGCGAATCTCAGGAAAAATAATGTTATATCTGGAATATGCAAAATTTGAAATCCTGTTAAACAACCAAAAGGCAGATGTAGGTGAATAAGTCATCATGTCACCATTACCTACTCTGAAGCATTCCGGAACATTTTGAATTCCAACATATATAGGAGAAAGAGTGGAAGTAGAGGCATCATCAACTCCAAACCAAAGAACTCCACCTATCTCGTCAGGCAACCAGTCACGAGACTGCCCAATCATCCAGAAACCTGTCTGTTGTGTGGCAATTGCCCTTTCATTGGTATATGTGAGAGAATCAACCTTGAATGTCAAAGGTCTCCACCTATAGGGCAATTCGTTACCCCCTGCCCCAATATCTTTAGTCATATCAAGAGCTGTCCCCTCATAATGATCTCTCATAACGTCGGCAAGCATCTTAACAGTTATCTTCTCCTTTGGTCTGATATAAAGGGGCAATCTGTTAGATTGATTGTACCCCATTGCATAATCTTCATAAGCGGTATATGGTTTTTCTCCAATCATCCCGCCTCCGAGAATATTGAACGCAGCCCAAACTCTTGCTTCACAACCTCTCATAGCTCCAAAATTCAAAGGAGCATAGGTTTCAGAAAAGTTGAAATCCTTATCATTGCCTTTATAATATCCGTTTTTGCGAGCAAAAGTTATTACATCAGGAGAATAAAGACAGTTGTCAGGATCATTGAGAGGAAATGTAGTAATCCTTGCCTGATTGGCATGTGCAGATATACATCCATCCGGGATTCTGACGGCAACCCATACTGCACCTTTATTTACATTTTTACCATTGACCACTTTCATCCCTTTGCCAATCATTTCCAAAATCCATGCTTCATCCTTATCAGCAATAGAAAAGGATTCTCCTTCTGAACGATATCCATATTCTGCTACAAAATCAGTCATAATCTTAATAGCCTCCCTGGCGCTTTTTGCTCTTTGCAAAGTAATATAAATCAAAGAACCATAATCCATTTGAGCTGTAGTATCTTCGAGCGGAAGTCCTCCAAAAGTGGTTTCTGTGATTATGACCTGATGTTCATTCATGTTGCCGATTTGCGTATATGTTACAGGAACTTGCGGAATATCCCCTAAGTATTTCCCGGTATCCCATTCGTATACTCTCAACATTTCTCCGGGCTTGTGAATACCCCCCCTTACAAAATAAAGTTCACCATACAACTGATGGGAATCCGCAGAATATGAGACCATTACGGAACCATCTCTGGAAGCGCCCTTGGTGATAATAACATTTGTACAAGCCTCTCCCTTAATTACTGATAAAAAGGAGAATAGTAATACTAAAGCAAAATAGGTTGTTTTATTCATTAAAAGTCATTTTTACAAAGATAATATTATTTTTGTATAAAATTAAAGTCATGAAAGTCGTTTTTAAAGTCGTTAATTGTTTGTTATTCTTAGCATTAACGCATCAAATATATGCTCAGGAACAGGAGCAAAATCCCAAAAGCCCTGTCGAGATGGCTATCATTCAGGCTGAGAATCTGCAAAAAGAGTTGAAGCTTACGGATACTCAACTTTTTTATGTTGATTCTATTTTGCAACACAATTTTGTTGCCATGTCTGCAGAATTTGAGAGAATGAAAAGGGCTGGCATTCAGTCATCCGACAATTATCTTGGAGTTCAGAAAATTTGGAATCAAAAGACTGAAGATGCTTTTAAAAAAGTACTGACTGAGGAACAATTTATAAATTATCTGAAGATAACTCGCAGGTATAAAGATTATCAAAAGAAAAACGAAAAAAAGAAATAAAAGGCAATGCTGTCATAACGGGGTGATTATTTAATCATTATGAGTTCAGGTTCTCTCTTTTTGAAATGAGTTATATATTCAAAACCGCAATTCTTTATCAAGTGGCTGTAATAGGAAAAATTTTCACCTATCCTTTCCAGATCGTGAGCATCGGAACCAAGTGAAACATATTTTCCTCCCAACTCTTTGAATCTTTTTAAAACGAAAGAATCAAGTGTTGGCTTGCTTCCGTTTTTTTCTCTGTATGTTCCCGTATTTATTTCTAATGCTTTGCCCTGTGAAGCAAGTGTTGAGAGTATTCTATCAAACTGCACCGGGAAATCGGCATAAAGCATTGACTTTTGCCAATAAGGTGCATATCTTGCAATATAATCGAAGTGACCAAGAATGTCAAAATCCTTGTACTTTGTTATACAGTCAAAAATAATGTCAAGATATCTCCCATATGCCATTTTCAAATCCTTACCATCATAATAAGGCTGGTGGTAAGGGTCTACTCCATCAACAAAATGGACAGATATGATGACTTGATCAAAAACCGATCCCTCCAGGTAGTCTGCAACTTTTTCCAAAGTGTGTGGCTGAAGTCCGACTTCTATTCCCTTCAAAACTTCTATGCTTTCTCTTTTCTTCAAAATGTCAATAGCCGCCTGTTGCTCCGCAGGATTGAACATAAAACTCCTGTCCTGAGTCGGTGTGTCAATATCAAGATGGTCTGTAAATGTAATACCTCCAAGCCCTGTCTGAAAAGCTCTTTCGATAGCATCTTTCATCTTTATGCGCGAATCGGGAGAAAATTCGCAATGTGTATGAGAATCAAACAGCCGCACCTTTTTCCTATTTGCCAAGTTTAGATATTCTCCACTCCTTGTTTTCCATAACAAGTGAAATTGATTTGTCAAAATATTGTTTCCCTTCCGGCATTATCACACGATAACTGACTTTAGCCGAATCTCCTCTCTTGAACCTTTCAACCGCCAGTATTTGGGTCTCTATCAGGCTGGAATGATTTTGCAACATCTGTTTAATGACAGGATCAAGCGAATCAATACTTTTAAACTTCTCCTTGAGTTCAAGTGCCATGGCATTAGTACAAAAAGTCCCCGCAAGAGCAAAGTCAGTTTTGAAGTAAGCATCAAGAAATGAAAGAGTTTTTTGAGATATTTCCTTTTCCCTACCGGTACATGAAGCAAGCAATAAAAAGGCAATTGCTATAAAAACCATCGAAATCTTTTTCATATCTATTGAGTTATTTTACAAAATTATATAAGTTTTACAATCGTGATTCCTGCACCACCAAATTGAATGTCCTCATCTCTCAGACTCTCAACAACTCCCATGGTTTTAAGATATTTCCTCAGTTCCTCCCTCAAAATACCATTCCCTTTACCGTGAAGTATCTTTATTTCATTTACACCTACCATAAGGGCATCGTCTACAAACCGGGTTACATTGTCTATTGCCTCCTCTAACCTTTGACCTCTAACATCTATCGAAGGCTTGAAGTTCAATTTTCTTTCTGATATCGAACTCCCTTCAACAACAAAACTCTTGACAGAACTGTTGGTAAAGTTTGCAAATTCTTTGCCGGATATTTTGCTGAGGCGCTTCTTTGCAATTCTACTGATAATGCTGCCTATGGCCACACTGACATCCTCGCCTTCAATCCTGATAATTTCACCAATCACGTCTCCCTCATCAACCCTGACTTTATCACCAATCTTCAAACCTGCTGATTCTACCTTCGGCAATATTGGATCTTTTTGTATTACAACAGCATTTTTTCGACTTCTTTCCTCTCTTTTTTCGGCTTGTCTTTCTTTTCTTCTCAGAAGTTGATCTATTTTTTTCGCAATTTTGACGTCCTCCTCGCTGGGATTTTCGGACTGTATCTCATTATTGAACTCAACAAGTTCCTTCCTGAGAATTTTGGTTTTCTCTTTCTCTGCCTGACTCTCCTTGATCTCTTTAATAGTCTGCTCAACTTTTTTGTTTGCTTCTGCAATTATTGATGCCGCTTCCTTTTTGGCATTTTCGATAATTGACTTTTTAATAGACTGTATATCCTCCAGCTCTTTTTGATATTTATCTGTTATACTTTCTAAAACTCTGTCGGTATTTTTTATCCTTGCAAGTTTCTCATCCAGCTGCCTTTTATTTCTTGCAATTTTTTTAAGATGCTTTTCAAGGTCAACAAAATTATTCCCGACTCTCTCTTCAGCCGATTTGACAACTTCCTCCGGAAGACCCATTTTTCTTGCCAATTCAAATGCAAAGGAACTGCCGGGAGTGCCAATCTCCAGTTTAAAAAGTGGTTTTATGTTCTGTACGTCAAACTGCATTCCACCGTTAATAACCCCCTTACTTCCACTTGCATAATATTTCAGATTACTGTAGTGTGTTGTAATTACTCCAAACACGCCCTTCCTTTCAATTTCTGCAAGCACTGCCTCTGCTATGGCGCCTCCAGCCGCAGGTTCGGTGCCAGAACCAAATTCATCTATAAGTACAAGTGAATGATTATCTGCACGCAAAAGGATATCTCTCATGTTTTTAAGATGTGAACTATATGTGCTTAAATCATTCTCGATGGACTGTTCGTCTCCTATATCAATAAAAATTTCATTAAATACCCCAAATTCAGACACTTCTGAAGCAGGGATCAGAAATCCGCATTGAAACATATATTGCAGCAAACCAACAGTTTTCAAACAAACTGATTTTCCCCCCGCATTTGGACCGGAAATTAGAAGAATATGTTTTTCTTTGCTTAGAGAAAGAGATAGTGGCACTATTTCTTTACCCTCCTTTTTCAATGCTGATTCAAGAATCGGGTGTCTCCCCCTATTAAGTACAACTAACTGCTCTGAAGATATTATCGGTTTCCCGGCCTGCATTTGAATTGCCAAAAGTCCCTTTGCCCGCAGAAAATCTATTTCAGACAAAAATTCAGCTGAATTTAACAATTCTGGTAAATACGGACGAAGAAAATCGGAAAATTCAGTAAGAATTCGCACTATCTCTCTCTGCTCCGCAAAATGTAATTCTCTGACTTGGTTATTTAATTCAACTATCTCGAGAGGTTCTACAAAGGCAGTCTTTCCTGAAGCAGACTCATCATAAATAATACCCTGGATTTTCCTTTTGTTTGATGCAGATACAGGTATTAGAACTCTTCCGTCTCTCACTGAAATTGACACATCTTCCTCAACAAGACCTTCAGCCTGAGCCTTCTTAAGTATGGCCTGTATTCTTCTTGAAATCTGTCCTTCTTTGTCTTTGAGACTTTTTCTTATGGATTGAAGTTCTGAAGAAGCGTTATCTCTAATGTCTCCAAACTTGTCTATTATTGCGTCAATCCTTCTGTTAACCTCCGGGAAAGAAACAACCGGATCAGCCATTTTTTTTAATCTTGGATACTTACCCTCTTTTACGTTCCGGAAAAAGTTGACAATCTGTCTTATGGTTTCAAGTGAACTTCTAAGTCTAACCAGTGAGTTTAAATCAAGTATGTAAGATGGATGCTCTAATTGCTTAAGAAAAGGATAAGTATCTACATATCCGGAATCTGGAAAACCGGATTCGAACATAATAATAAGTCTCATCTCGTCGCTTCTGGACAACTCTTCCTCTATGTATGCTATAGATATGCTGAAAAGATTGCTGTTAGCTCGCTCTTTTGCCCTTGAAGTGAAACACCTTGATTCAGTCATTGAACGAATGCGATCAAAACCCAGTTTTTGTTCAAGTCTTTCGTCCATATTTACTTGTAAGCGTTTTCTATTGCGAGTCTTAGCTCATTGATGCTATTCATTTTACGTATCTCTCCATTGTTGACAAATGATATATCGCCTGTTTCTTCAGAAACTACTATAACACTCGCGTCAGTAATTTCAGTAACACCCACTGCGGCTCTATGTCTCATGCCATATGAGGGAAGAATGTGAGGGTTTTCAGATATTGGCAGAGTGCATCTTGCAGCAACTATTTTATCGTAGGCAATAACCATAGCTCCGTCATGCAGAGGAGCATTTTTAAAAAAGATGTTTTCAATAAGCCTTCTGTTAATAACAGCATCAAGTCTGTCTCCAGTTTCAATAATAAATTCAAGAGAGGAATTGTTGGCAAGTACAATCAGAGCGCCTGTCCTATTCTCAGACATTCTTCTGCAGGCTTGAGTTACTTCCTCTAACAAATTGAGAGAAACAATCCTTCCCTTGACACCAAAAAGCATATTTGCCAGTTTTAGTTTACGCTGAGAATTCATGTACCTTGTACCAATCATCAGCAAAAAACGTCTGATTTCCTGCTGGAAAAGTACAATCAAGGCAATAACTCCTACTCCGATCACCTGTCCCATTATCGCCCCGAGCAGCTCCATGTGAAGAGCTTTGACAATGAGCCATATAAAATATATAACAATAATTGCAATGAAAATATTAAGAGCAGCAGTGCCCCTGATAAGCTTATAGATTTGATAGATCAATAAACCCACCAAAAATATATCAATTATGTCAATCAGATCTATCTTAATGAAATCAAGCATACAACTTCAGCTTACAGCTACAAATTTAGTTATTATTCTGCAAAAGCCAATGTGGCAAATGATACCCTACACCCCTCTATTTTCATTATCTCACAAGCGCATGAACTTAATGTAGCTCCTGTTGTCAAAACATCATCCACCAACAAAATATGTCTTCCCTTTAATAATGAATGAGACTTTATTCTAAAAGCTCCGGCAACATTTTTTTCTCTTTGAGATGCACTTTTTCTGGTTTGGCTTACAGTATAACGCCTTCTGACAAGTGTAGAGCAATCAACAGGCTTTCGAATAACGTTTCCTATGGCAAGGGCAATTATCTCGGCCTGATTATACCCTCTCTTCCATCTTTTAAAGGGATGTAAAGGAACAGGAATTACAACATCTATATCTTCGTAAATACCACTGCTCAAAAGTTTTTCTCCAAGCATTTCCCCCATAAATTTGCCGAGTTTACGACGGCCTTTGTACTTAAAAAGATGAATTATATTTTTGTAGAGACTCCCGTCTCTATAGTAAAACAAAGACGCTGCCCTTACAATATCGACTTTGTCAAGAAACCTGTTTTCAGCAGGATTACCCGGCCATGTCCAAAAATAAGTGAAAGGAATCTCTGAAAGACATTTAAGACAAAGAGGTTTCTCCCTCTTTAAAAGTACTCTTCCACAAACAGGGCATATCCTTGGCAAAAGCAAATCGAGTAACATCAGTTAATCAATTTAACTTCAAGGGCTGTCTTAACTTGATAATCGTTTCTTAACACACTCTCTATCTGACCTCTCTCATAATAATATCTATTAACTATCTCCTCCTCTAAAAAAGATCTTATAATATTTGAGTTTCTTCGCAACATCTGCTCCTTGGTAAGTTTAACATTCTCTTCAAGGGCTGCAACTTTGTCTTTAAATTCGTCGTACATAGACTCTTCCTTTAAAATAGATACTAACCTATCCAACTCCACTTCTGAAGCACTCCTCCCATCGAAATTGCGAGAAGCAGCATAAGAAACAAATTCTTCATATTCGGCATCAGTAAGTTTAAAATCTTTTGGCTTGGCAATCGTGATATGATCCTTAAAGTACAGAATTGAATAGTCTGAAAGCACTTCGGCAAAAATGAGTGACATGACTGCTCTCGGAACGGTTTGAGGGTTGATAATAACATCAGGAGTGATTCCTCCTCCATCATAAACTGTCCTGCCTTTAAGTGTTTTAAATGGTCTGCGCAATGAATCAGGAATATTACCGACACTTCCATCCTCGTTTCTATGTGAATAGTCGATTGCCTGAACACATCTTCCACTTGGTGTGTAATATTTTGCTGTAGTAAGCTTTATTCTGTTGCCGTAGCCAACATCTCTTATCGATTGCACCAAGCCTTTACCATATGTTCTTGTTCCTACTATCGTAGCTCTGTCAAGATCCTGAAGAGCTCCCGCAACAATTTCCGATGAAGATGCAGAACTGGAATTTACAAGAACTACAATAGGTAGAGACGTATCTACAGGTTCTTCTTTAGTATAGTAATCCATACTCGATTGCTTTGATCTTCCTATGGCAGAGACAACTTTGGTTCCTTTAGGTACGAACAGTGATACAATATTTACCGCTTCATCCAGCAATCCGCCTCCATTACCTCTGATGTCAATCATCAATCTCTTCATGTCGGTATTCTTCTTAAGTTCAAGCAATTCCCGACGAAAATCTTTCGAACCTCCAAGAGTAAACCCATTGAGTCTTATGTAGCCTGTAGTATCATTAACAAATCCACTATATGCAACATCCGGAAAATGAACTTTATCCCTGATTACTTTTACCTCTACAGTATCACCACCTCTCAGCTTTTTGACAAGAAAAGAAACTTGAGAACCTGGTCTTCCCTTCATCCTCGCACTGCAAGAATCTACAATAAGGTTGGATATGTCCTGACCATCAATCTTAAGAATAATATCACCGGCTACAAGCCCAGATTTAGCTGCAGGCGAATTTTCATAAACTTCTCCTATCAAAATGCCATTGTCTGTTTTTCTAATTACTGCTCCAATGCCGCCGTAAGAACCGGTAGTCATAAGTTCCAGACTCTCCTGATCTTCTGCAGGTATCAAAACAGTATAAGGATCAAGAGATTCAAGCATGGCATCTATCCCAGTTTCAATCAGTTTATCGATTTCCACGCTATCTACATAATACATAGAAAGTTCCTTTAACACCGAAAATTGGACGTCGAGGCTTCGTCCTGTTTTGAAATATTTTGATTGCGAATATGAAGGAAAAGTAACTAAACATACAAGCAGGAAAATACAGAGTGTTTTAATTCTGTTCATTTTTGGTTTTATTATAAAAGTATACAAAAGTAAAGTTTTAGTATCTTTGATGCAATATTGTTTTATGAATATTGTATTTGCAACCAATAATCTTCACAAGATAGAAGAAGCCCGGTCTATTTTGGGTAAGAATTTTTCTCTTATAACTCCTCGGGAATTTAACCTATTTGAGGATATCCCCGAGACTGCCGATACACTCAAAGGAAATGCTCTGATAAAGGCACAATTTATATGGCAAAGACTCCACATCGCATGTTTTGCTGACGATACAGGACTGGAAGTTGATGTTTTAAACGGAGCTCCAGGAGTTTACTCTGCCCGTTATGCCGGTGAACAACATGATTCGAGAGCAAACATGGTCAAATTACTTAAGGAACTGGAAGACAAACGTGACAGAATAGCAAGATTCAGAACTATAATTGCACTTATTATAGACGAAAAACCTTTCTTTTTTGAAGGAATACTTAATGGTAAAATTGCTGAGCATCCATCTGGAACAGGCGGGTTTGGTTATGACCCCATCTTTGTACCTGACGGATATGATAGGACTCTGGCAGAATTATCTCCGGAAGAAAAAAATTTGATATCTCACAGAGGAAACTCTTTAAGAAAATTATCTGCATTCCTAAATCATTACAAAAAATAATGCCTGACAAACTGCAAATAATAGTGCTTCACACTCTTAAATACAAGGACTCATCACTGATATTGCAGGGTTATTCCAATCTAAACGGCAGGCAAAGTTATATCGTAAGGAAAAGCAAACCGGGGAATGCTTTCATCTCTCAACTTCAAGCGCTTGATATAATCGATGCCGAGATTGTGCCCGGAGGAAAAGGGTCTATGCCCACAATTAAAGAATTTTCCCCTGCATTTCCTTTTAACGATATTAGATACAATCTGAACAAATGTTCCATCGTAATGTTTATCAGTGAGCTGATTTACAGGATTGTCAGAGAAGTTGAACCAAATCGTGTGATGTACGATTTTATTAGCAGTTCAATATTGACACTCGAAACGTTAAAAAACGGATATTCAAACTTCCCTACATGGTTTATTGTCGAAATGTGCAAACAAAGTGGATATGATCCTCTTCTCTCAATTGGCAATTTCTCCGGAAGGAGTTCTGAAATTCTGGCAAAACTTTTGAATATTGATCCTGCAGAATTAAATACTGTCAAGTTGAACGGTAAGGAAAGATATATTTTTATTAAGGATATGCTTTCTTATTTGAGCTACCACATTGGTTCACCCATTGAGGTAAAGTCACTGGAGGTTTTACATCAAGTATTAGGACAAGAATAGAGACACATGTCATTAACAACATTTATATTCAGACAATTATCTAAAATAAGGCTCTCTCAGCTCGATAAGACACGAATCAATCCATGGGAAAGTCAGACAGAATGTTTTAACAGCTTAATTGCATCAGGCAGAGAGACATTATTCGGCAAAGAACATGATTTCGAAAAGATAAACAATGTTGAAGAATTCCAAAAAAAAGTACCTTTGAGAGATTACGACTCACTTGAACCATATATAGACAGAATAAGAAGAGGAGAAGATTATGTGCTTTGGAATACCAAGGTACAATGGTTTGCAAAGTCGAGCGGTACAAGTTCTTCAAAAAGTAAATTTATACCCGTAACCGATGAGTCTCTCAACAATTGTCATTATACTGGCATGAAGACTCTTCTTGCAAGCTATGTAGACTCAAATCCGGATTCACGACTTTTTGACGGAAAATCTCTTACTCTGGGAGGAAGTACAAGCATAGATGAAATTGGAGATGGCAACACTTTATATGGTGATTTATCAGCTATTCTTATAAAAAACTCCCCACCTTGGGCAGAGTTAAAACGCATACCTCAAAGATCCATAGCCTTAATATCTGATTTCGAAAAGAAGATTGAATTAATGAGCCAGGTTATTGTAACAGAAGATGTAACAAATTTCTCAGGTGTTCCTTCCTGGAACCTTGTACTTATGAATAAAATTCTTGAAGTGTCAGGCAAGAATAATTTGCTTGAAGTATGGCCTAATCTTGAACTCTTTATGCATGGAGGAATAAGCTTTGACTCGTACAGGGACATCTATAAGAGGCTGATACCTTCTGACAAGATGAATTATCGTGAAAATTACAATGCATCTGAGGGATACTTTGGATTTCAGGATGATCCAAAAGACGAATCAATGCTATTGCTGGTTGATAACGGAATATTCTACGAGTTTATCCCAATGGAGAGATTTGAGCAAGCATTAAATGGGCTGTTTAGAGATTTTGACACGATTGACAGTGTGAAAAAGGATATAAACTATGCAGTAGTTCTCACTACAAATGGAGGACTATGGCGTTATTTGCTGGGAGATACTGTCATGTTTTCAAGTCTGAAACCACACAAATTTTTAATAACCGGCAGAACTCAACTTTTTATTAATGCATTTGGAGAAGAGTTGATGATCAATAATGCTGAAAAAGCTCTTGCAAAAACTTGTTCTGAAACAGGAGTAGAGGTTACAAACTACACAGTTGCACCAATTTTCATGATAAGTGGAGGCAAAGGCTCACACCAATGGGTAATAGAATTTGCTACCCCCCCTGACAATCTGGATAATTTTGCTGCTCTTCTTGACAAAAATCTGTGTCTGTTTAATTCTGATTATGAAGCTAAAAGAAAAAATAACGCCACCATGGTAAGACTATCTCTCTCCCCTGTAAGTAATGGAACTTTTTACAAGTGGATGAAAAGTAAAGGAAAGCTAGGTGGCCAAAATAAAGTTCCAAGACTATCCAACAAAAGAGATTATGTCGAACAGTTACTTGCAATCGATAAAGGAGAGGATATTTCTGATTAAGTCCAAAGAAGAGTTCGATGACCTGGCTTTGGAAATTTTTGACTATCAGTCTGTTCACTGTCCTATTTACAGTCAATATATCGATCTTTTAGGAATTGACAGGAAATCAATTGACAATATAGAAAAAATTCCATTTCTTCCTATTGAGTTTTTTAAAAGTAAAAAAGTATACTCTGTTGAAGAAGAACCGCAAAAGATTTTTACAAGCAGCGCCACTTCCGGAATGGTTCCTTCAAAACACTACGTTGCTGACCTCTCTATTTATGAAGAAAGTCTTTTGAAATCTTTTACACTTGAGTATGGAGATCCTTCACAATACACATTTCTTGCACTTCTGCCTTCATATCTTGAAAGAGAAGGGTCTTCTCTGATTTATATGGTTGACAAACTCATGAGTCTATCCGATAAAAGTGCAAATGGGTTCTACCTTTACAATCACTCCGAATTGTTTGAAACACTTGGTAATCTAAGAGATAAAGATGAAAAGTCTGTATTATTTGGGGTAAGCTTTGCATTGCTTGATTTTGCCAACGAGTTCACTTGCTTCTTTCCCTCATTGATTATCATCGAAACAGGCGGCATGAAAGGACGTGGCAGGGAACTTCCAAGAGAGATAATCCATCAAAGATTGCAAAATGCGTTTGGAGTTGAGAAAGTCCATTCTGAATACGGGATGGCCGAACTTCTCTCTCAAGCCTACTCTCACGGCAACGGGTTATTCAATACCCCGCCATGGATGAAAGTACTTATACGAGACTTCAGTAATCCTTTCAAAATTGTACAACCCGAAGAAGTTGGAGGAATCAATGTTATAGATCTCGCTAATGCAGGTTCATGCTCCTTTATTGAGACTCAGGACATGGGAATGAAAACGGCCGAAGATCTTTTTAAAATCACCGGCCGGATTAAAAATTCAGAAATAAGAGGTTGCAATCTTTTACTTGAATGATTCTAACCTTCTATTGTCTTAAGGTAAGCCTCGATATTCTTTTCCATCTCTGCAGAAAGCTTTTCTTCACCTCTTTCCTTAAGTATATCTGATAAATGGAGAATATATGTTAAATTTTGTTCAATATCATACTTTGAAAGATACATGCCTTTGAATCTCTTAGTGAAAAGATTCAATGCCTGATATGTTTCGTCCATAAACGCATTGACAAGAGCTAATCCCTTTTCTCTTTCGCCAGCTTGGAGATAAATATCGATTGCCTCCATCACAGATATTTCGTTAAGAGACGGCAAGAGAGAGCAATTAAGAGGAAATTGTGAAGGGATAAAATATTCCTGCATTTTATCCAGAACTTCAACAGCTTCCTTAGTCTTTCCACACTCAAGCAATGATCTGGCAGTTGTAGAATAAATGTTTCTTCCACACATCAAGGCATTGAATGTAAGCAGATTCTGGTAGTCCAAATTTACTTTGGGATCATTTAAATTGCCCCAGCGATATACATTCATACACTTGTCATACATGACTTCCGGAATAATTCTTCCTGGACTACCAAGAGATGTTGAGCTCTTGATCGGCACAAACTTATAAGCAAAACCATCATATTCAAGATAATCCCTCAATCCAAGCTCAAGGTCTCCACCCATTGAAACCAAGTAAATCGGTCTGCTCCAATCGTAATTTGCCAGCATATCAAGAATAATCATTTCACACTTTGTAAGATAATTCTTCTTTTCAGGTATCTTAAGCAACAAAGTATCCAGAATCTGCGCAGAATCAGCCTCGGAGACAATTCCACAGGCAATAGCATTTTTTACGTTGACAGGAAGAAGCAATTGCCTTGAAGCCACAAAACTAAATCTCTTTCCGTTTTCAGCCTGTAATTTAGCTTCAGGATTGGCTATCAGATCTATCACTGCTTTAATAGGTACCGGTCTGTTCAATCTGTCAACAATATGAATCATTTCATTTGTACCATAAATATATTCACTCTTCGGCAATGAGAGTTTGACCGGTTCTGATTCATATGTTTTACATTTCATCTGATCAATATACCAATCGGTTCCAAGAAGTGAAGTATTCATTATTCTCACATCTGTTCTAACCCCCTCAACCTCTTGAATATACCACAGAGGAAATGTGTCATTATCACCATGAGTAACAAGTATTGCCTGTTTATCACAAGAGTTCAGATAGTTATATGCAAGATCTCGTGCACTGTACCTATTACTTCTATCATGATCGTCCCAATTTTCGCAAGCCATCAGAACAGGTACACAAAGTGTTGCAAGTATTACTACTGAGACTGTAACTAAAGCCGGGATTCTCTTCCTGAAGGCATCATAAAGAGCAGGAACGCTAAGCCCTATCCAGATAGCAAAAGCATAAAAAGATCCGGCATAAGCATAGTCTCTCTCCCTAGGCTGATAAGGCGTTTGATTAAGATATACAACTATGGCTACGCCAGTAAGAATAAATAAAAGTGAAACAATCCAAGTATTCCTTTTGTCCTTCGCAAGCTGATAAAAAAAGCCCAATATTCCCAGAAACAGAGGAATCATGTAATAATGATTTTTGGCCTTGCTGTTCACAATGTATGAAGGGCCTTCGCTCTGATCTCCAAGTCTTGCCTTGTCGAGGAAAGTAATTCCACTCTCCCAGTTTCCCCTGAAAAGATCTCCGGGAGTAGAACCATGAAGATCATTTTGACGACCTGCAAAATTCCACATAAAATAACGCAGATACATCCAATTGAGCTGGTAATCAAAAAAGAAAGCAAGATTGTCTTTCATCAGCGGGATCTTTTCGTCTGATCCTGCTATCGACTTTCCTCTCCCCTCTGTATACATCTTATAAAACTTCACATGGTCATCCGAAGCAGAACTCCACATCCTGGGGAATACCATTTTTGAAGCAGGATCATATACCGGTTGAACAGGTCCCTCAACCTTCATATACTTATTATTAACTTTCGCATAATATGCTTCCTGCTTGATATCATATGGTGAAGCGAATGTCTCGCCATAAATAAGAGGATTACTGCCATACTGCTCACGGGCAAGATATCTTACAAGCGAAAAAGCATTATCAGGTTGATTCTCATTAGTTGGAGTATTTGCGGATGATCTGATAATTACAACGGCAAATGTAGAATAGCCTATCACAATCATAGTAAAACAAAGCAGAATCGTGTTGGCCAAAATTTTGCCTTTTTTATATGTATACCATACTGACCACAAAGAAGCAATAAGAAGCAACAGGAGAAATATAGCTGCACCCGTATTAATGCCAAAGCCGAGAACATTGACAAAAAAGAGATCAAACCAAGCGGCTATTTTTGGCAGGAACGGAATTATTCCGTAAAGAATAAAGGCCAGTATTAAACAAGAAAGCACAAATACCCACACAAGCCCTTTGTTGGTAACATTGTATCGTTTATAATAATATATAAATACAAGAGCAGGAATAGTAAGTAAGTTCAACAAATGAACTCCTATGGAAAGCCCCATCAGAAGAGCAATAAGAACTATCCATCTGTTGGCATGGGGTTCGTCGGCACACTCTTCCCATTTTAGCATCGCCCAGAACACAACTGCAGTAAATAAAGAAGACATGGCATATACCTCTCCCTCAACAGCCGAAAACCAAAAAGTGTCGGAAAAAGCATAAGCTAAAGAGCCAACCAGACCTGCGCCAAGGACAGAAATAGCTGTAGCTGCGGACATAGTTTCTTTATGCTTCTCAACAATTCTTCTTACCAAATGAGTAATTGTCCAGAACAAAAACATTATTGTCAAAGCAGAACAAATAGCGCTCATTGCATTAACCATCATCGCCGCATGCTGGTTATCGGCAAAGAGAGTAAAAAATCGGGCAATCAGCTGAAAAACGGGATTTCCAGGTGGATGTCCTATTTCAAGCTTATAAGATGATGCAATAAATTCACCGCAGTCCCAAAAACTGGCCGTAGGCTCAATAGTCGAGAGATAAGTAAATGCAGCAATGATGAAAACCAGTAATCCCAACAAGTTATCGATCAATTTAAATTTTTTCTGCTCCATATCTTTTTTACCTAATTATCACGAATTACAGACAAAGTTACTATTTTGATTTTTTCTACCTAACTTTGCGACAAAAATCAACAATGTCTCAGAATGATTGGAAGAGCAGACTTGGAGTCGTCTTCTCAACAGATCCTGACTTCAACTATACAACAGACAATAACAAAGAGGATGATATCAATGCGCTCGCGCCCGAAAAACAACATTTGAAGGTTGTTATAGATCGTAAACAGAGGGCGGGGAAGCAAGTAACACTTATTAAAGGATTTCAAGGTTCTAAAGAAGATCTCGAGTCATTGGCCAAAGTGCTTAAAAATAAGTGTGGAACAGGAGGCTCAGTTAAAGAAGGCGAAATAATTATTCAAGGAGACTTTCGTGACAAACTTATCAGCATTCTCCAAAGTATGAATTATAAAGCAAAACGTGGCAATTGATGGAGCAAACCTGTGCATATCCATACGACTATTCCTGGATACCTGATTCTGTTAAAACTCTACCTGTGGACTCGCTGTGGGGGAAGAATACAATTTATGTAACAGGGAGTAATTACATAACACCAACAAGAGAAAAGTCAGGAAATGATAATATTATGTCAGGACTTTTTCTTTCTTTTTTTATTATACTGATAATTTTTTCAAAAGAAATTATTAATGTTTCACCTTCAATTATAAAATCATTTTTTAAAATTAAAAATCATGAAAAAATTGAAGAAAGACTTGCTATTTCCAATCAAAGAAATATTGTGGTCGGTATATTCTTTTATTATTATCCTCTAATGCTCTCCCTTATTTTAAAAGAACAAATTGTTACAAAACATAACATCACTCCTCAACTGTTTTTTTTAATTTTATTAGGAGCAGTAATTTGTTTATGGTTAGTTCGAAAGGGCGCTTTTACACTACTGTCATGGCTATTAAATGAGAAATATGCGTTTAACTTTATTGAAAAAATAAGTTATAATTATTTTATCACTTCCGTACTCTTCACTTTTCCAATATCACTTGCAAATTTTTTCTGGCCGGAGTTAGACAATAAATTGTTCACCAACTTGCTTGTTTACTGTATTTTACTTGTGTACTTTGTCTATTTGGTCAAAACTTGGCAAGTAATAAAATCTCGTCAATTTTCTCTGTTTTTTTATATTTTGTATCTTTGCGCCTTGGAATTCTTGCCAATTACATTAACTGTTGATTTAATTCTCACTATATAAAATATGAAAGCCAAAAGGATCCTGATTTCTCAACCTGCTCCAACAAATGGATCATCTCCCTACACCGATCTTATAACAAAATATAAGCTAAGTATCGACTTTGTTCCATTTTTCAAAGTTGAACCATTACAGGCAAAAGAGTTTCGCCTTCAAAAAATAAATATCCTTGATCACACCGCAGTAGTATTCACAGCCAAGACCGCTATTGATGCTTTCTTTAAAATTTGCGACGAGATGAGGATTACAGTACCTGAAACCATGAAGTATTTTTGTAATTCAGAATCCATTGCACTCTATTTGCAAAAATATATTGTTTACCGAAAAAGAAAGATATTTTTTGGCAATGGCACAAATGCATCGATAATTGATGTTATTGGCACAAAACATAAAAATGAAAATTTCCTTGTTTGTGTAACAGATTCATCAAAGGCAGATATTCATAAAATATTTGTAAAGGCAAAACTCAAACATACAAGCGGAGTATTTGTCAAAACTGTATTCAGTGATCTTAGCAATTTAGAGCTGAATAATTATGATATGCTCGTTTTTTACAGCCCTTCTGACATAAGATCCCTTAAACAGAATTTCCCTGATTTTAAACTAAACGGAATCCAGTTTGCCACATTTGGTCCGGCAACACTCAAGGCTCTCAAAGCGGCAAAATTGACATCTACAGTCATCGCCCCGACACCTGAAGCTCCATCAATTGCCAAAGCCCTTTCTATCTACTTTGAACAAAAGTGATTGCAAATTACGAAAAGTCGAACGTCTTTCATCCAGAACAGTTATAAAAGACGTGTTCGAACACGGGGAACAGCTTTTTCTATTTCCCTTTAAAGTCTTTTACCGGCCAAATATTTATGATTATAATAGGATTTTAATATCCGTCCCAAAAAAAACTCATAAAAAAGCAATTACAAGAAACTTATTAAAAAGAAGAATAAAAGAGGCTTACAGACAAAATCCTCAAAAAAATGGGAGTAATGCCAAATTTGATATAATCTTTATATATATAAGTGGTACAGTTTCTGATTTCAACCAAATACAAAAAAAACTCAACAATGTACTGGGCAAAATTCAAGAAAATAGCACGGCAAGTGATCTCGCTGCCTCTTCTGCTTCTGATTAAATTTTACCAGTACGGGATATCGCCTCTTAAACCTCCCTCATGCCGGTTTACACCTACTTGCTCAGCATATGCTGTAGAAGCTATTAAAAAGCATGGACCTTTCAAGGGATTGTATCTTGCTGTTAAAAGGTTGTTGAGATGTCATCCATGGGGAGGAGGCGGGTATGACCCTGTTCCTTAATTTTTTTCAATCCCAAATCGCTTATAAACTTTATCCTTGTCTGGTTCATCCTTTGAAAGATTGATTATCTCCTGCTTTGAAATTTGTGTAAGATCCAATAAAACAAGCCCATCAACACAATAGTTAAAATCCGGATCTACATTAAATTTTATAATCTTCGAATTAATTTTGAGATATTTTTTTACCAGGGTAGGCAAACGATATTCATTATTACTAAGCCGCAACAAAAATCGATCAAACTGCTCAATACTCTCCATTTTATTCTTCATCAGATCATCTATTTTGACTCTCAGGTAATCAGGAAAAAAGGGATTCCTGGGTACTACGTAATCATCAAAATTTTTTATAGAGTGTTTGTTTTGAATATAATAAATCATAACACTTCTATAGAATTTAGGATACCAGGAGCTAATACTTACAGGGCCAATCAGATATTTAACTTCAGGATGACTGAGAACAGAATATAGAAGTCCCTTAATAAGCAACATTAATGGAAGGGCATCTTTTTGATAGTCAAGCGTTACAAATGAGCGGCCAAGTTCGATGGACTGTTTAAGTACGTCCTGAAACGGCTTTTCATAACCAAAAAGAGAATTGGAGTACAAACCCTTTATTCCCCTTTGCTCAATTATATTTTTACCAAAACCCAAACGATAGGCTCCAACAAGACTTTGTCTGTGTTTGTCCCACAAAATCAGATGTTTGTAGTATTCATCATATTCATCAAGATCAAGTGGTTTCCCGGTACCCTCACCTACTGCTCTGAAAGACTCTTCTCTCCTCCTGCCCAATTCGTGCATCATCATGGGTATAAGCTTATAATCAGCAAGATAGCAAACATAATTGCCAGTTGAAAAAAGAAAGCAGTTTTGTGGTAAAGCATTAATCTCCTTTTGCAAATGTTTTCTGTTATTAGGTAACGCTATAGGAGTAAGTGCTCTGGCCTCAACTTTTGGGGCTGTTATAATATTAGCTTCAAGAGCATATGTGCGAGCTTTCAGATATGCTCCCAAAGATTTAAGATCTTTATATTCTGATATCTCAGAAGGAGAAATTGACTTTCCGATTCTTACTGAAACAATTTTACCTCTCTTATTTAAAAGCTCCTTTGGAAGTCTGAGTGTTCTCAACAAAGGATGGATTCTGCCTGCCCAGTGAAAAAAACGCGAGTTAGTACCATGACAGTATACCGGGATTACTGGTACACCTGCATTTTTAATTAATTTGATAATAGATATCTGCCACTCCTTATCCTGGATAAATATTCCTCCATAAAAAGTAGAAACCTCTCCGGCAGGAAAAAGTCCGAGACAGCCTCCGTTTACAAGAGTTTCACTGGCCTGTCTCAGCCCTGAAAAACTATTATGAAACTCAGGATGATCAACAAAAGGATTAATGGGAAAAATATAATCGCGCAAATTGGCAATTATTGATAACATAAAATTCCCCAGGAATTTAATTTCCGGCCTGACAGCAGAGACGATATGCAATAAGATTATTCCTTCTATTGAACCATATGGAAAATTAGAAACTAAAATAAAAGGACCTTCTTGTGGAATATTTTTAAGTTGTCTGTCATCGAGTTCATACCCAAAGCCAAATTCTCTCATAACAGCAGTAGTAAAATCCCTCCCCTCAAACTGAGAAATTTTACTGTATTTTTTATTGAGCTTATTTAAACCTAAAATCCACATCAAAAAAGATGCTGCAATATTACCGAAGAATCCTTTAAGTTTTATTGCCTTTTTAACGTCAGATTTTGTTACTAATTTATTCATAAGATATCACAAATATAGGATAATTGTTAATTTTACGAAAAAATATGAGCCAGCGACCCGATATCAGAGAGACTCTCAAAATACTTCCAACACAACCCGGAGTTTACCGTTTTGTAAACAAGGAAGGAATAATTATATATATCGGCAAGGCAAAAAATCTCCGAAACCGTGTCACTCAATACTTCCAGTCTGAAAACACCCTCTCTCCCAAGACTAAAGCCATGGTCTCAAAAATAGATCATATTGAGCATATGGTTGTTAATTCAGAAGAAGAGGCATTACTTCTCGAAAATAATTTGATAAAGAAATATCAGCCTCGATATAACATTCTTCTAAAAGACAGTAAGACTTATCCATGGATCTGCATAAAAAACGAACCATTCCCAAGAGTATTTGTAACAAGAAAATACAATAAAGACGGTTCTCTCTATTTTGGCCCGTACAGTTCTGCGATGTACGCTCACAGTCTAATTGACCTGATTAATACATTATATCAGATAAGAAACTGCAAACTGTCACTAACAGAATTAAATATAAAAACAAAGAATTTCAGGCCTTGTCTTAATTATCATATTGGAAAATGCAAAGCACCTTGTGCCGGGTACATATCTGATCATAAATACGTGCAGCAAATTGATGGAGTTAAATCAATTTTAAAAGGAGAGACTTCAAGATTAAAAAAAGAGTTTAAAGAATCCATGCTAAAAGCTGCAAAAGAGATGCGATTTGAAGAAGCTCAAAATCTTAAGGAAAAACTTGATTTATTGGAAAAGCATTACAGCAAATCTACTATTGTAAATCCCTTAATAACAAATATTGACGTATTTTCACTTGCACAAGAACATACTATTGCTTTCGGAAATTTTTTAAGAGTTGTAAACGGATCTGTTATTCAATCTCTTAACCTTGAGTTCAGGCTGCAGATTGAAGAGAGTATGTCCGATGTGATGAGTACCTTTATGGCTGAAATCCGTTCAAAATTTGGAGAGCTCTCCTCTGAGATAATTGTATCAGTAATGCCCGATGAAAATTTCTCAGGTAAACAAATTCACATACCTCATAGAGGTGATAAGCTCAAGCTACTTGAACTCAGTATTAAGAATGCGAACCAGTTCAAGATAGAAAGAATAAAACAAGAAGAAACATTAAGGCCAGAAGATCACTTCAACAGAATACTTTCAACACTGCAAAAAGATTTGAACATGGATAAACTTCCCATCCATATTGAATGTTTTGATAATTCAAATATACAGGGTCAGTATGCAGTTGCTGCCTGTGTTGTTTTTAAAGACGGCATGCCCTCAAAAAATGACTACAGACATTTCAACATAAAAAGTGTTGTTGGCGCAAATGATTTTGCAACCATGAAAGAAGTTGTAAACCGTCGCTATTCAAGGCTACTTGCAGAAAACTCTCCGCTTCCTCAGCTCATTGTAGTTGATGGAGGAAGAGGGCAATTAAATTATGCATATGAAGCACTTCGCGAACTCGACTTACATGATAAAATTAAAATCATAGGAATAGCCAAAAGACTCGAGGAACTGATAATTCCCGGTGATCCTGATCCACTGTTTCTCGATAAAAATTCTTCCTCTCTTAAATTGATTATGCATTTAAGAGATGAAGCCCACCGCTTCGGCATCAAACATCACCGCAATCAACGCAGCAAAGGGCAGATTAATTCTGAATTAAGACAAATAAAAGGAATTGGAGAAAAAAAAGAGGAGCTGTTGCTTGGTAAATTTAAAAGTTTGAAAGCGATTAAAAATGCGACATATGAAGAATTAGTTGAAACTGTCGGGGGAAAAACAGCCAAAATAATTTATGACTATTATCATAAGTAAATTCAAATTATATGCTGATTTCAATATATTGGAATATTGAACAAAAATTGAAACACATTATTATTCTCAGCAGTATGTGCAAATCTTAGTCCTGCTGAAAGTCCGATAGATATATTCAATATATTAAAGTCAAGAAGCAGATCACTTCCAACAGAAAGCATGTTTTTATTTTCTCTTGAACCCACATTGTATGCATAATCAGTGAAAGGAATGACTTGCATCCTTTTAAGATATATTAAAGGACGAATTTCTAAATCTCCCAGATAGAGAGGCAAGGCATAGTCAACAGAAAAAGAATAATATCTCTTACCATAAAGTTGGTCATACCCCCTCGGCGAGTCTGCAATATTGGATAAAAGATAGTTTTTACCTGAAAAATTTTGATACTGAAACGAAATGCCTATTTTAATGCCATGATTTCTAAGCAGTCCTGGCATATATGCATACACTCTTGAATAGACCAGTGATCCATAATTTTCATTCGAAAATGGCACTCTGTTTAACTTAAACACCACTCCCCATCCCCATTTTGGAAAAATATCTCTTGCGGCCATTTTCAGCACACTGTAATATTGAATACCTGCTGAAATATATTGATAATAATTATATCGGTTATTTTCAATAGAATAATAAGAATCGTTACTGAAACGCCACAGCAAGCTTGGCAGCAGACCTCTGTTCCACCCATCTTTCGAAAAATTTAAAGGCAAATACAAAAGAAGATCTGAGGTAAACATTGGTGACCCATTAACATCATAAAACAACTGATATTTTTTTCGATTAATATCCTGAATCATTCTGATCTCCCTCCTCCATCTTGTGTTGTAATCCATTGATAATTCAATAACAGGGAACAGCCCCGAATAATTGAAACTCATATGACCCGCATGAAACCCGTCAACATAGGAATACCCAAACATTGTAACAGCACTCCCGAGCAAATTTTGAGAATAGATTGTAAAACCCGGAGCCACGGCTTCATATATGTTGTCAAAAGATTTGTTCATCAATTTATCTACATTGTAGTAAAACGGTGCCCAACTATGGAAATTGAATAAATTAGCTCCCTTTATATAAGGCTTTGATGCAAATCGCATACTTTGTTCTACATGTACACTATCAATGCAATAACCTGCTTCAAGTGATAGTAAGTCAGCAATTTCAATCTTTGCAGGCTTAGAAAAAAGAGCCGGCTCCCATTTAAGTGAATCCCTGTCAGCTTTTGCAATAAAATATCCTCCACTGTCATACTCTGAATAGTAGATATCACCTCTTTCACCGGCATTTGGTTCAAATGCTCCAAATCTTGAATTGGTGAGCTTTTGAAGAAACTTGAGCTCAGGATTGTAACAATATAAATTGTTGGTCCCGTCCAGATCACTCTCGAATATTATCCCATCCAGTGTTCTGTTCAACCTCGTAATATATCTGCTCTGATCCGAAATTTCACTTTTCCATTTTCCGGAGGAAGTATCAAGCCTATATAACCCTAATCCCGATTCAGTAATAATAGTAGCATATAAGATAGAATTCTCCATAAAAAGTGTTTCCAAAACCTGAGCGCCATTTGGCACTTTAAATGAGCCGATAACATCTAAGGATAAAGTATTGAGTAAGACGACCCTTGAACCTCCTTCGGGTAAATATTCACTTACAGCAACCGTGTCTCCTGTAATAGAAAAAGAAGGATTTGAATAACTGCTTTTACTGGTCAAAGTTTGAATTTTACCATTTTTTACATCATACTCTCTTAAAACCGAATAACTCTCAAGTTCCCATCTCAAAGAAGGAAACTGTTCAGTCCAATAAATTTTCCCATTACTGTAGACAAGATAACTGCTTCTGTTTCCCATATAGGTGATTCTCCTCTCATTTCCCAAAGAATCTAACATTACAAGTCTGTCAGGTTCATCCATATCACTTCTAACTGCAAAAAGCGTATCAGGAAAAACATTGACAACCGACCTGTAAGAGGCATAATCCTTACCTTTATGAGAAATTCTTCTATACGGAGTAAACGGCCGTTTGAGAGAATCCTCATTCTTCCACTTTTCTCCTATTGAATACTTGATGTTTTCGAAATGTTCTCTAATTGTATACCCTGCATAACTTCTGTATGCCTTTTTTACACAGAATGGATTGTAGAAATGGTCTGCCACATAGTCTGTTATATCTCCAATATACATGCTGTTCCCTGAAGATGTTCGTATGTATGAATGAACAAAATAACCTAAGCTGTATTTATCAGGAGTATATAATCTTCCCGAACCCAGTTTCCATTTAGGCCAATTTCTATAATCTCCATCAAGAAATGATGCCTTGAAATAAATCATCTGTTCAGGATCTCTACCCCTTCCTGATCTTGAAAATTCTGTTTCAGAGACTACAGCATCACCTTCAAGTGCCCATTTACCCAAATAGACTCCTGCTGCCAAACCGGTAATTTGCTCTCCAAACAATTTATTAAGTGGGCGAAATGCTCCAGTCTCAAATTTACACATCTGTGCCACATGTCTTGTTTCATGAATTACAAGCTGTTTTTCCCAATTCTGGGAATAGCCTCTAAAAGGAAGAGGTCTTGTCATAAGCTCCATCCTTTCCGGCGCCCATACAACTACGCCATTACTCATTACAGTATAAGGATGAAGTATTATCGGAAATGGTTTAATGTCTGCTTTAAGCTTCTCTTCCACACGTGCTTTAGCACTGCTCATAAGAAAAGCATATCTTTGTGCAAGAGAATCAATGCCTTGTGGATAAATAATCCTAAACTTGCCTGTATTAATTTCCCGCCATTTTATATAGGAAGGATCATTGCCTATACTGTAAAATTGAGCATAAGATAATTGTGCAGACAATATGAAAGTCAGTGCAATTGCAGTAACAATGCGAATTTCTCTCATAAAAAAAATTCCTGTTACGAAGATAATTAATTTTATGCTCTTTATATTTGTGTAACAAATCAGCTATAAATCAGATTATGAAAAAATTTCTATTGATATTATTCTTGATGCTGACCTCTTTCAGCATCAATGCCCAAAATGATTCGCTAACAATAGTCAATACAGAGTGGTACCAAAAACAAGTTGCGGAAGGAGTATTATATAAATATCATCACTTCTCGCATAACGATCTCTTCAATTCAAACCAGTTCATATCAATTATTGAGATTGCTAAGACATCCAGAAACAAAATTGAGATTTACCCCTCCCCTGTGCTTAAAGAGACCAGTCTCATGGCTTCTGAAAAAGGGGCAATGGCAGCTGTCAACGGCTCTTTTTTTAAGTTTGGCGACACATTAAATAATACTAAAGATTACAACTCTGTAGATTACATAAGAAAAGACGGGAAAGTGATAGCTCCCAACCTTCTGGAACCAAGAAAAATAAGACTCACACATCAGCTTGGTGCACTTGCCATTCACAGAGGAGAACTTTATATTCTAAAAGCTGATGAACTTAGAAACTGGGAAAAATATATATTGGCAGAAGAGATACTTACTTCAGGACCAATTTTGAGAGTGGCCGGATGGGATGAGCCTCTTGAAAAATCTTCTTTTTACACCACAAGACATCCTCGAACAGCTGTCGGGAAAAAAGCAAATGGAGATATATTGTTAATAACTATCGACGGCAGAGCAAAGGAAGCTGCAGGGATGAGCCTTGATGAACTTCAAAAATTACTCAGATGGCTTGGATGCAGCTATGCAATCAACCTTGACGGAGGAGGTTCTACAACTATGTACATAAAAGGGTTCTCTGATAATGGAATTGTTAATCATCCTTGTGACAACAAAATATTCGATAATAAAGGAGAAAGAAAGGTTGCAAATGCAATATTGCTGTTTTGCGAATAGTAAAATATGAAAAAACAAAAAGCACTTTTTATTTATACACACCTTTCAACTTTCGTTAAGGGAGATATCGAAATTCTATCTGAATTCTGCTCTGTAAAAACATTTCGGGTTGATAATTCTTCACGATTAAAACAATTTTTTGCCCTCATATGGGAAATGCTCTATCTCATTCTTAATATACGGAAATTTGATATAATTTATATCTGGTTTGCAGATTATCATTCATTTCTTCCGGTAATGTTGTCAAAAATAACAAACAGGAGGTCATTCCTGGTGATTGGCGGATATGACGTATGCCGAATAAAAAGTGTAAAATATGGCAGTTTTATTAATCCTATAAGAGGCTTCATGACAAGATATTCTATGAGTAACGCTTCCGTTTGTCTCTGTGTCTCAAATTATATAGATAGGGTAGTCCGGTTCATATCGAAAAAAGCAAAGACACAAGTTGTCTACAACTGTGTAAATATCACAGATGACGTCAACGATACTACTGTTACAAACAGAGAAAAAGGTGTAATTTCCGTTGCGATAGCCAAATCTCCACAAAGTGTTTTTATAAAAGGTATAGATAGAATTGTCAGACTATCACAAGAATTAAAAAATATACCTTTTACACTTATAGGTGCCGACAGAATAATACTGGAATCCATCTGTGGCTCTATACCACAGAATCTGACAATAATTTCCCGAATCCCTCATGAAGAACTCTTGGAATATTACAAAAAGCATAAAGTTTACTGCCAATTGTCCAGAAGTGAAAGCTTTGCCGTTGCACTTGCAGAAGCAATGTACTACAATTGTATTCCTGTTGTTTCAAATACTGGAGGAATGACAGAAGTAACCGGTTCACTCGGTTATATCGTTGACGGAGAAAATATTAATCAATGTTCGGAAGCGATAATTTCTGCTATAGATGAGCCTTATTCAGAAAAATATCGTCAAAGAATTGAAAGCAAATTCTCAATAAAAAGACGTTCCGAAGCACTTAAGAGAATTTTGTTGTTGACCTACCAGGATTCGAACCTAGATCGACAGAGCCAGAATCTGTAGTGCTACCATTACACCATAGGTCAATAAATTCAAAATAAATTACAGCATTCCCTCTTAAGTTGACCTACCAGGATTCGAACCTGGACTGACAGAACCAAAATCTGTAGTGCTACCATTACACCATAGGTCAATTGTGTAATTTTTGAGCCGACAAATATATTGCTTTTTTTATTAAGTCCAAAATTTAAAGAATCTTGAAATGCAGTACCTGTTCTCCTATATAATAATACAGAAGTGTCCAGAACACAAATCTCAAACCCTTGCCAATCAACATAAAAAGTGCACTCTTTGCAAAGTTAATCCTGTAAAAACCAAGTGCCAAAGCAAAAATATCACCTACAACAGGCAACCATGTCATAAACGCCAGCAAGGAACCATATCTGTCAACATTTTTTTTCTGTTTGAGAAGCTTTTCCTCTTTTACTTTGAACCATTTCTCAATCCAATTCCATTTACCTATGCGACCAATGTAATAGGTTGTAAGCCCGCCTAACCAATTTCCGGAAGTTGCCACAATAAGTGCTAAAACCGGGTTGGCACCAGCTATAAGTATCCCAACCATCAAAAAGTCAGAACTGAATGGCACTATCGTAGCGGCAAGGAAACAGCCCAAAAAAAGGCCAACGAGTCCTAATTGTGACAATAATTCCATTACAGATTTATCTTTTAGATTTAAAGAAACTCTTCATCAGATTTCCACACTCCTCAGAAAATACACCTTGAATAACCTCACATTTTGGATGAAGCAGCGAAGGAGAAAAAAGCGTATAGCCGTGTTTGGGATCTGAAGCACCATATACCAATTTTGACAATTGAGCCCAGTTAAAAGCTGCTGCACACATTGGACAGGGCTCGACAGTAACATATAAAGTACAACTAATAAGATACTTGCCTCCAAAGCTATTGAATGCCATTGTAATTGCCTGCATCTCGGCATGTGCTGTTGGATCATTCAGCCTTTCGATCAAATTATGAGCTCGGGCAATAATTTTGCCATTAGTTACAATGACTGCCCCTACGGGAACTTCATCCTCATCGAAAGCTATCCGCGCCTCTTTAAGAGCTTCAGACATAAATAACTCATCCTGCGTCATAAACGCAAAGTTAAAATAAAATCATATATACTGCTGCACCTGCAACATACCCCAGAAGGGCAAGAGGAGTAAATTTTTTGAAATAGTAACTAAAAGGAATTTTCTCCATTCCCATTACTGTAACGCCAGACGCAGACCCAACAATCATAATACTTCCACCTGTAACAGCGCAATATGCAAGAAAAGTCCAAAATGTGCCGTCAACCATAAAAGGACCTGATGCAGCCAAAGGATACATACCGATTGTGCCAGCTACTAGTGCTACGTTATCCAGAAATGAGGAGCACAGACCCAATACTGCACTAATTATTTCAGGCTTAGGAATTATATTGTTTAAATAGTTGGACATTACTGTCAATTCTCCTGATATTTTTAAAGCTTCCACAGACATCAAAATTCCAAGAAAAAATAAAACAGTAGAAATATCGATTCTTGAGAAAACTCTGCTTACTCTTAGCTCCTGCAACCCTTTGCTACGTCTGTAATAGTAAAGACGATCTGTCATTATCCAAAGGACTGTCAGCCCAAAAAGAACGCCCATGAACGGAGGAATATTAAAAGCAACTTGAAGCAGAGGAACCATTGCCAAAGAAACTAAACCAACAATAAGAATTGCTTTTTTGAAAAAAGGAGTAATATGCGAAAGAATATAATCATCCTCATCTTCTTCAAAATATTGTACAGAATCCTCTTTCCCAAACATAAATGTAACAAAAGAGAGAGGGACAATCATCATAGTAAGTGCCGATAAAATAACATGATATATCTGACTCCAGACAGTTATGTTACCACCTGTCCATAAAATAAGTGTCGTTACATCACCTATTGGTGACCAGGAACCTCCGGCGTTGGCAGCAATAATAATCATTGAAGAAAATATAAGGCGATCCTCCTTGTAAATTACCATCCTTCTAATGAGTGTGACCATAATTATAACAGTAGCAAGATTGCCAAGAACCGCAGAAAACGTAAAAGTCAAAATAGAGAAAATCCAAAGAAGTTTTCTTTTGTTTCTTGTCTTTATTAATGAAAGAATAACATTAAATGCACCATGAGAATCAACAATCTCAATAATTGCCATTGAAGCAAGGACAAAAAATAGAGTTGTAGATACGTTCCCGAGGGAATTAATTACTGATTGATCGACGTTTTCTGTCTCAATCAGCATCGTCCATAAAATAATGCTCAATCCAACAGCGACTGCAGCTTTATTTACTCTTATTTTGTCCTCAAAAGCTATTGCAATAACACCTGCTATAAATAATAAAAACATTGTTGAGCCCATATTAACAATTTTTGAAAAAATTGCGGCAAATGTATTATATTTTTAAAACTATTATTCTCCTTTTCCCAATTTTAAGACAAATTGACATTTTGTCAGTAGGATCTTCTGGCACTTATTTTGCGTTATTGTCATTCGTCGATAATAATTTTAACATAAAATATCTAAAATAGAATCAACTATGAACATTAGACCATTAGCAGACAGAGTCTTGATCGAGCCAAAAGAGGCCGAAACTAAGACAGCAAGCGGGCTTTACATCCCAGACACAGCAAAAGAAAAACCTCAAGCCGGAACAGTTATCGCTGTTGGTTCCGGGAAAAAGGATGAACCTATGGAATTAAAAGTTGGTGATAACGTATTGTACGGAAAGTATGCCGGTACTGAAATTACTGTTGACGGCAAAGATTATCTGATGATGCGTCAGTCTGACGTTCTCGCAATTCTTTAATTAACAATCAAATCAAATTTAAAATTTTCAAATTATGGCCAAAGATATTAAATTCAACATAGACGCACGCACCGAGATGAAAGTTGGTGTAGATGCATTGGCAAACGCAGTTAAGGTTACACTTGGTCCTAAAGGTAGGAATGTAGTCATTGACAAGAAATTCGGTGCTCCACAAATTACAAAAGACGGTGTTACTGTAGCCAAAGAGATAGATCTTGAAGACCGTTTTGCAAATATGGGTGCACAAATGGTCAAAGAGGTTGCCTCCAAGACAGGAGAGCAGGCAGGTGATGGTACAACTACAGCAACTGTCCTTGCTCAAGCAATTATAAACGTCGGAATTAAAAACGTAACAGCTGGTGCAAACCCAATGGATTTGAAACGTGGTATAGACAAGGCTGTTGCAGAGGTTATCAAATCGCTTAAAGCTCAGAGCCAGTCAGTAGGCGATGACACTACCAAAATTGAACAGGTTGCTGCTATTTCTGCAAATAATGACACTGAAATAGGTAAACTCGTTGCACTTGCGATGAGCAAAGTGAAAAAAGAGGGTGTTATTACAGTGGAAGAAGCCAAAGGCACTGACACAGAGGTCAAAGTAGTTGAAGGCATGCAATTTGACAGAGGCTATATCTCTCCATATTTTATGACAAATCCTGAAAAAATGGAGGCTGTACTCGAATCACCTCTTATCCTTATAAGCGATAAAAAGATCTCTTCAATGAAAGATCTTATGCCTGTTTTGGAACCTGTTGCACAAAGTGGCAGAGCACTTCTTATTATTGCGGAGGATGTTGATGGAGAAGCTCTTGCAACACTTGTTGTTAACAAGTTGCGCGGAACTCTTAAGATTGCAGCTGTTAAAGCTCCCGGATTTGGTGACAGAAGAAAAGAGATACTCGAAGATATCGCAATTCTAACCGGAGGAACTGTCATCTCTGAGGAAAAAGGCCTTCGCCTGGACGCTGCAACTCTCGACATGCTCGGAAAAGCAGAAAAAATTACAATAGATAAGGAGAATACAACTATCGTAAACGGTGCTGGAGACAAAGATGCTATTAACAAGCGTATTGGACAGATTCGTAAACAGATAGAGACAACAACAAGCGACTATGATCGCGAAAAGCTACAGGAGCGCCTTGCTAAATTGGCCGGTGGAGTTGCTGTTTTATATGTAGGTGCCGCATCTGAGATGGAAATGAAGGAAAAGAAAGATCGCGTTGAAGACGCTCTGAGCGCCACAAGAGCAGCTGTTGAAGAAGGTATCGTACCAGGAGGTGGAGTTGCCTATATCAGGGCAATTAATTCCCTAAAAAATCTTAAGGGAGATAACGAAGACGAGAACACTGGTATATCTATAATTGCTCGCGCAATTGAAGAACCTCTTCGTATGATAGTTGAAAATGCCGGTATAGAAGGAAGTATCGCTGTTCAAAAAGTTAAAGAAGGAAAGGATGATTTTGGTTACAATGCCAGAACAGATAAATACGAAAATCTTCTTAAGGCTGGAGTTATAGATCCAACAAAAGTTGCTCGTATCGCTCTTGAAAATGCAGCATCAGTAGCCGGCATGTTCCTGACAACCGAATGTGCTCTTGCAGAGAAAAAAGAAGATAAGCCTGCACCAATGGCAGGGGCGCCAGGAATGGATATGATGTAAAATCTATTTTAAAATAATTCAAAAAGTGTCTCAAAAATCATTTTGAGACACTTTTTTTTGCTTCTTTCCACTAAATAAAGTGCAACTTTTGTGCAACTTTTGTTTCGCAGACATTTTATAACCAAGTATTTGTGCTAAGAAAATGTGCAACTTTTGTGCAACTATTTTTTATGATGATTTATTTGGGAAATATTTATATATTTTTGACCGGGTTAATATAAATTTTGCGTTTCCGCTTTCGCAACACACCCTCTCATTCTTGGGAGGGTGTGAATTTTTTATGGCTCTGCCATACTTCCCTTGATTGCGTTCAACTCCTGATTTTTCAAAATGGAGTTCACCCTTTCCCTGAAAGCTCCAGAAGTACCACCAGTAAAAAATTTATATGTAACAGTAAACAGGAAATATTGTCTTATAACATTATATCTGGTCTCTTGTATGTAAGAATCACTCATCACCTTTTGTAAATTTTTATTCTGATTTAATATGTCATTGGCAGACAGGGTTACAATCAATTTATTCTTAATAAGCGCTTTAGATATATCTAAATTCCATAAAAGATACGGCTTGTCATTCTGACTTCTATATCCACTGAAAAACTGGTAAGAAAGACTTGTTCTTGCATCTATTTCAAAAGGAAGTATATATTTGACAATTCCGTCTATATTGTTTCTCCATGTCGAATTTTTCTTGCCTGTATATATTGAATAATCAGATTCTTCATAATTAAATGATACACCGGCAGTGAGAAATAAATCTCCGATACTGACTGTTATGTCCGCCTTATCTCCATATACAGATCTTTTTGTAATGTTTTTGTTCCCATCTATATAAGAGATGTTGTTATAATACCCTGCATTTAAAGAATTTGTAATAAGTAGCGCTCCCTTGAAAAAAGGGTAGCTCATCATTAACATTGTATTAATCGAATAATCTCCCTTATCATTGTATGGCATAGAATATTGGACACCGTTTTCATCAAACCACGATTTATTTACAATTTTACTTGTAAAGTAAGATGCATCCATTTTTAAAAAAATACCATTGGCATAACTTCCCGGTGCTACTTTTATGAACCTTAAATTCAGATTTGCTTTATGTTCATACTCACTCTTCAGGTTTCTGTTACCCATTCTAAAATATAGAGGATCTGTATTGTCTGGAACAGGCATCATTTGTGACAAACTTGGAGTATTAGCACGACCCGTATAAGTTATGAAAGTTTGAAACATCTTAGGAGTCAACATCCTGAACTCAACCTTTGGAGATATATTTACAAACCATTTATCAAAACTCTCTTCAGCAGAATTTCTCTTGACATATGAAGGTAAAATAGATACCCCTGCCATGTAAAAACTTGTCTCTCCTTTTCCCTTGGGTTTCTGAATAGCTAATTCTATATTTTGTTTAAATTCAGTATTATCAGATTTATCAGAAAGTACTGGATCGAGAAGTGTAAAAAGGCCACTATTGTTGTCGGGATTATAAGTCTCTTTATTCATGTCTGAAAAAGAAGCCGATACTCCCCAATTGCCTGAAAAAACCAGTTTTTTTGTAAGAGGTTCAGTATAAGAAAGCTGCGCTGTTAATTTTGCTGTCTGATTGTGAATATTATACGTTTGAATACTATCTGCTGAAATTTTGTTCATTCCATCATTATCAATCTTGTCAAAACCAATTTTCCCATTTAAGCTCAATGTCCTTCTCACCTTACTCATTCTCCTTACAACCTGGAAATCTACCAAAATTGATTCTTGATCCCTCTTTCCCATATCCTTGCTTTCTCCCTCATTAATGACAAATCCTGACGCTTCTCCAAGCGTTCTGTAGTTGTTTGAATTGGAATAACTGCCATGTGAATATGTGGCTGCTGGTTTGAGAACAAACAATGTCTTACTGGTATTTCTACTGATTTCACCGTTTATGACATGTGCTGTCCCGTTATTTGCATTTCTTGAACTTCTTTCATAAACAAATGAACTGTCCTTAATATAATTTTGTCTGTATATTTCACTCTCCATTATATTGTTATCTCCATTAAATTTATAAGATACATCAGTAATCTGCTTACTATCCCTGCTCATAAAATTCAGATTGGTTCCCAGTGAATAATTATAGGAATCAGGTGAAAACATCTGAGAAGATCCAGAGATCCCTGATTTTTCGTTCAAATTGGAAATGTTACCTATTATTCCAATCTGATTGTACTTATTGAAATTTGCAATAAATGTCTTGCCTTTGTATCTCCCCTCAGTACCTCCTCCTGCATTTATATCTGCTAACCATCCATTGAGCATCTCTTCTTTGACTGTCACATCTACTGTATTGGTTCGTGCACCATCATCAATTCCTGTAAATTTTGACTGTGCCGACTGTTTCTCAAACAATTTTATATTCTTTACTACCTTGGCTGGTAAATTCTTGCTCACAAATACCGGATCATCGAGAAAAAAAATCCTCCCGTTAACCGTAATCTGTTCTATTACCTTGCCATGCGCCGTGATTCTTCCATTCTTGTCAACACTCCATCCGGGCAATCTCTTGAAAAAATCTTCGAGTACATCTGTGTCCGACAGTTTATAAGCTGCAGCATTATATTGTATAGTATCACCAAGATATTTAATAGGCACTGTATGATCCCTAACTGTTACCTCATTTAGCTCAGTAATATTTTCTCTCAATTTGACTACCCCAAGATCTTTTAACCTCTGTCCCTCTAACAAATCTTTTACTTCAATATTAATATTGGGTATAACCTTCATATAATAGCCCATATACTGAAGCGATATTTCATATTTCGAAGGAGGAACCGAGTTAAATCTAACTACTCCCAGTGTGTCAGATACTGCATATGTATAAATCTCTCTATGTTCGTTCCCATCTATTTTTACCAGAGTAGCAGTTACAAGCCCCAGTGGAGCATTTGTGGAACTATCCTGAACAGTAAGAACAATTGTGCCTCTAACAGTACTGCCCCGTTGTTGAGCCAAGGCAATATGTGAACAAACAGAAATTGAAGATAAAAATATAGTTGTAATTAATAAAACAGATGAACGAAACATGACTGCTGTGTTTTAAATATATCCTGCTTTTTTAAGTTTTTCCATAGTCTGTCGATCATTTTCCTCAATCAACAACCTGACAAATTGACGGAAACGTTTCTCTACCAAAAGCTCATTTCTGAAGTTGAAATTTCATGCTCTATCATTTGACGCCTAACTGTAAAAACTTGTTTTAGTAAAATTAAAAATAATATTTAAATTATTATATTTATAATATATTATTATAATTATGTATTTATGGATATTAACCCCGAGATTGTACATCTTTTAACACTTGACGGAGGCGGTATTCGTGGAATTATCCCTGCCTCTATCCTTGCACATCTGGAGGAACAGCTTCAAAGTGCATTTAACAATCCTCAACTGAGAATTGCTGATTGTTTTGACCTTATAGGCGGGACTTCTACGGGAGGAATTCTCACATGTCTATATCTTACGCCTGACGAGACCGATCCAGCCAGACCCAAATATTCTGCTGCTCAAATAAGAGATTTTTATAAAGAATATGGTTCCAAACTGTTTCACAAAAGTTTATGGTACAAAATCATATCCGGTTTAGGAGTTTTCAAAAGCAGATACTCAGAAGAAGCGCTTTGCGAATTTGCTCATAAACTTATGGGAGATACGTATATCTCATCCGTGATTAAAGACTGTCTGATAACCTCATATGATATGAGTATGCGTAAGGCTCTGTTCTTTACTAAACATAATGTCAATAAATATGGCTCCGCTGCAGATTATCTGCTTGCAGACATAGCAAGAGCAACTTCTGCCGCTCCTACATATTTCTCTCCGGCCAGAATATTTGCCAAAGATAATACTTCAAGACATCTTGTCGATGGTGGTGTATTTGCCAATAATCCCTCAATGTGTGCTTACGTAGAGGGCATGAAGCTATGGCCAGAAAAATCAATTAAAAATTATTGCATGATTTCAATTGGAACAGGCAAAGTTACTCACCCTTACGATTGGGAAAAAACACATAAGTTTGGCTATCTACAGTGGCTTCAACCGATCATTGATGTCTTGTCCTCTTCTGTAGGAGAGACTGTTGATTTCCAAATGAAGCAACTTTTCAATGCCGGTGGAGTGGCCAATAATTATATAAGAATGGAACCTTCGCTGCTGTCAGCAGATCCGCGCATGGACAATGCCTCCTTAAAAAACATAGCTGCTTTGGAAAATGCTGCCCGCTGTTATATTGAGAACAATGAAGATGTTTTTGAAAGAATAGTTGACAGCATGAAAAATGCTCAGTGTCTCAAAAGTGAATGCTGATCAATATATCATATCAGGAGGGAGTCTTTCCTCGATAGCCTTTAGACTTAAAAGCGTCATTACAGACTTATCATTTATTAGAAATATTTTAATCTTGATAATCTTATAATCAGCCTTAACAAAAATAAAACCTGCCTCATCTGCATAAGCTGTAGTAAATATAACCATAGGTCTGTAAATAAGCTATTTCACAAAGTCCAATCTATTAAGATCTCGCATGTTAATATCCACAAATATCAGGTCAATATTAAATTTTGAAAGCACATTAAGAGCAGAAAAAGCATCTCTGCAAGAATTTCTGGAAATAATTTATTGAACCATCCTGGTACTGCAATGTTATTTATTATTATAAAATAATTTAAATAAAAGTTATGTTAGCAATAGGTGACAAGGCTCCGGATTTTACAGGCAGGGATCAAGATGGTAATATTATAAGTTTAAATGATTTCAGAGGAAAGAGGCTGGTACTTTATTTTTATCCCAAGGATAGTACACCGGGATGTACTGCAGAAGCCTGCAATCTCAGAGATAATTATCAGAGTTTTAAAGCAGCAGACTATAATATTATCGGAGTGAGTAAAGACTCCGAAAAATCTCATAAGATGTTCAAAGAAAAATACCATCTCCCTTTCCCTCTTATATCAGATCCCGATTTAGCTATTCTCAAAGCATATGAATCCTGGGGCAAAAAAAAGTTTATGGGACGAGAATTTGAAGGAGTTCTGAGAAAGACATTTGTAATCGACGAAAATGGCTTAATATCCGATATCATTGACAAGGTTGATACAAAAGCTCATTCTGCCCAAATATTAAAATAAGATTAGCCAACCAGCCATACCATCACATGGTTCTCAAATACCATGTACTCAAGATCAAATTCAATTTCTTCTCCATCGGATTTTATAAAGTTAGCCTTTATGTCACCTTCATCTCTAGGAGTAAATCTCTTTATCTCTATTTGATTGGCAAAGTCAACTTCTGATATTGACATTCTTTTGTAAATTGCCTCCTTTGCACACCAATAGATAGCAAGGTGCAACTGTCTGTTTTTGTCACTTAAATCATCAATCTCTTCTTCTGAAAGAGCTTTCTTCTCAACTGCAGTAAAGTCTCTGTCAAGTGACTCTATATCAATGCCCACACTCTCTTCAGGATGTGTAATTATTGCGACAAATCTTTTTGTATGAGATATACTTATCTCTATAAGGCTATTCTGCAAAAATGGCCTTCCATTGTCATGATGTCCCAGATAAACTTTCTCTCCGAAGAGTTGATTTAGAAGTGCTCTGACCGCCAATTTTTCCCTGCGTCTATCAGAACTTTTAATTAGTGAAAGCTCTTCAAGTTCATCGCTCGGTATTGAGCTCAGCGAGAGCAGTTCCTTCTCGCTCTCCACAATCTCCCAAACAGATATTGTAGCTCCACTCTCCAATTTTTTACTAAAAAAAAGTGCCATATCAATATATCATTTATATTTTCCTCTAAATATCAGATTCATCAGTTATCTCCCCAACTATTTCTTCAAGAATATCTTCGAGAGTTACTATCCCGTCAGTTCCACCATACTCGTCAACGACCATGGCCAGATGAATTCTTTTTTGACGAAATTCCTCAAGTAAATCGTCAATCTTTTTGCTGCCGGGAATGAAATATGCCTCTCTTATATGTCTATGCCAATCGAAATCGTATTCTTTATCCCTCAAATGTCCTATCAAGTCCTTGACATAAAGAAATCCGGCAACATTATCAGGACTGCCGTCATAAACAGGTAATCTTGAAAACCCGCATTCAATAGCCTTTGCAATAATATCTCGTGATTTCATGCTTTTGTCCAGAGATACAATACTTACTCTTGGAGTCATTATATCCTTAGCACTTCTGTTTTGAAATCCAACTATTCCTTTAAGCAAGAGTTTTTCTTCAACTTCCTCCTTGTCCATTGTGTCATCTACCTCTGTAATTTCTTCAATAGATTGAGCAGTAACTTCCTCTGCTACTTTACCATAGATTTCTTTTAATTTTGCAATCAATCCATAAAGAGGCATCCCAAACCAATAAATAACCGAAATCAGGTGTTTTCTTTTTTTGACAAAATCAAAACCTTGTGTAATAGCTGTTCTTCTGAAAATTCTTCCACTTAGAAAAAGTAGTATAATAGTTACAAAAAAAGAGAGTGAATAAAATAGAAATCCTTCGCCAACATCCATGAAAAGTCTGAAAATCGAAAGAACAGTCAGTAATGTGGCAATTATCAGTACTGCTTCAGCTTGAATAAATGCAAATCGAATTGCCTCCTCCTCTTCTTTTTCTCCTAAAGAAAGTAAAACAATCTCTATTCCTTTTACAAGGGAATTCACGAGTAATATGAGGATTAAAACAATCCCCAGTAAGAAATAATCAACGGTCAGATTGCAACTGGGAGGTTCCAACTCTAATAAACTAAACTAATGGTTCTGGACACAAATATAAAAATTATAATTACTATTTGATAAATGCGATGAATTTTTCTAACATAAATGCTGGGTGATATGACTCCTTGGCTTTCCTTAAACCCTCGTCTCCAGCATCATCTTCCCGGTTTATATATTTCAAACCTATTGCTTCTCTCTGAGCAAATTCTCTGTTAATCATTGGGTATGCACCCCTGATTGAAGCAAAAGCCTTTTCAATATGAATAATAAATGTGTCTGAATTAAGTTGCTCACCTATTGTGTAAGCTACAATTTTACCGTCGATTCGGAGAATACCTCCTTTGACTGACAACTTGCCAAAGTTTGCCAGACATTTAGAAACAGCTGCTGATTCGAGACAGAGTGACTGGCTTTTACCACAATCGGCCTCCTTGCACCACTCTTCAGTAAAACCAATTACCTCGTCAATTTTGTCTTCGGTAAGCTGCTCATAACTCCATCCCTTAAAAAAATCCTTAAAATAATTAATATGATTCCTTTTGGACTGCAATTTTTTGCCGGATAATGAAATTAATTTTTCACTTTCATAAATATAATCAAAGTTATTTCTAACTGCCTTGAAATCGAATGTTCCGGGGAAAAGCTCTTCTAATTCTGCTTTTGTCTGTGGAGTGAGAGCTATTAAACTGAATGGGTTGCCTCTCTCCTCTGCATCCTGCATTAACACCTCTATTACTTCACGTCGGTCACCTCTTCCTGCAGGATACAAATACCGGGTTTCTTCTCCCCTCCCCGATTTTAACAAAAGAAAATCTTTGTACCGGGCACAACGTGACAAATAGGACTCATCCCATATAAATAGAGTTGTAAAACAATACTCTGCTCCTCTGTAATCGGAGTATCTCAGCAATTCATCAATCCAGACTTTGTCCGAAATTGTAATCTGCTTAAAATCTATCATATAATTTGTTTATTCGGAAAGCCACTGCCTGAGTGTTTTTATGGCCTCATCTCTGAGCTCCTCCGGCATATTACCAATGCGAGATCTGTGGCTTCCTTTTGGTTGCACCATTACAACAATATTTTTGTGTTTTGGTTCATTAACTTTTACCGCACTCCATGGATCATACTCCCCATATATGAAAAGCATTTTTTTATCAGTTGTAGCAACAAATTTTTTCAGTTTTTTGTAAAGAGTATTATCAAATTTAAATTCGGCTCCTTCCGGAAGAAACAGCTTAGTAAGATAGCCTTCAGCATTTTTAATTGATAAAAGTCCTTTAAAAGGTTTTGTGTCATAACCGTAATAACCAAGCTCTCTGGCTGCCTGTACAAAAAAAGGCGTGCTTGAACTACTATTGACAAAATAATCAGGAGAACTAATTTTCATCCAATATTTAAAAATCTGATCGTCAGAAGCAGTACTGTCCGGGATCTCATGTATTGAACTGCCCCATTGCCAGAAAGAAAATGAAAATTCTAGCACGGAATAGTCGTAAATATTATTAAGAGGAAGATTGAATGTGTATTTGTTGGCTAAACACAATGAATCAAACTTGGGTTGAAGATGAGCTCTTTTTTTGAGAATCTCTTTCTGGAAATTGAGAATAGTATTTCTTTGCTCAGGTGTGCCAACTTTTTTCTCAATAAAAGGCTCATGACGTCCATCTTCACGACTTCTGCACAATGGAGCTACATATGGAACAGTAATATCGATGTCCTCGGGAAAGAATGCTGTGTATATCAATGATGTCTGACCGCCCTTGCTAATTCCGGTAGCTATCCATTTACCTTTATATATGTTCTTAAAAAGAGTTACAACATTATGTAAATCGTTTGCGGAATTTTCTGCACTTAGATATGTCCAATCGAGCGGTTCTGGAGTTGACTCGAGGAAATAGCGATGTTCGACAAATATAATATTTGCATCAAATATACTAGACAACTCTTCTCTATAACGAGGCATTTTGGCATAAGCTCCTCCATAACCCTCTGTTACAACAAGGGTTGGTTTGTCTAAGCCTGCATTCATAACAAAAACTCTTTGCTTGAAACTTCCAAGGGCAGAATTTTTGTGATCTATCGGCTGCTCCACAAAAAGGAGATACTTGTCCTTAAACTGGTCAGTTTTAAGTCTTTCTACTCCACTTACACCGGGCATTGATGAAATTATCTCTTTAAGAGTATCTTGAGATTGATCGTGTGCAGTTGCAGTAAGGGAGAATGCACATAAAAGAAATCCTGCTGCGATTAACAGAATTCCTACTTTTCTTATTGTTTTTTTCATACTGCAAAAGTAAAGAAAAAACCCTACTTTTGTAGAAATTATAAAGATAGAATAATAGAGGCACAACAATGAACAACTTTGTACAAGAGCTTGCCTGGCGCGGAATGATACATGACATTATGCCCGGTACCGAAGAGATGCTTAAAAAAGAGTCTGCTTCAGGTTACGTGGGAATCGATCCTACTGCCGATTCTTTGCACATTGGTCATTTGGTAAGCATAATGATGCTCAGGCATTTTCAGGTTTGCGGTCATAAACCAATCGTACTTGTAGGAGGAGCTACCGGAATGATAGGAGATCCATCCATGAAATCTGCAGAGAGAAAGTTACTGGATGAAGAGACTTTACGATACAATCAGGAAGCCATAAAAAAGCAACTTTCAAGATTTCTCGATTTTAAATCTGACTCTCCTAATTCAGCAATTATGGTGAATAACTATGACTGGATGAAAGATTATTCTTTTTTGCATTTTATACGAGATATCGGCAAGCATATTACTGTCAACTATATGATGAGCAAGGACTCGGTCAAAAAACGAATTTCCGGAGAAGAACGTGAAGGTATGTCATTTACAGAATTTGCCTACCAACTAGTTCAAGGCTACGATTACCTATTCCTTTACCAGCATTACGGATGTAAGCTTCAAATGGGCGGAAGTGACCAGTGGGGCAATATCACCACAGGAACAGAACTTATAAGGAGAAAGGAAGGAGGAGATGCTTTTGCTCTTACCTGCCCACTCATTACCAAGGCAGACGGAGGCAAGTTTGGCAAAACCGAAAAAGGAAATATTTGGCTGGATGCTCGTTATACGTCTCCATATACATTCTATCAATTTTGGCTGAATGTTAGTGATGAAGATGCCCAAAAATTTATAAAAATATTTACAATGCTTACTAAAGGGGAGATAGAAGAGGCCATAGAAAATCATCTTAAGGCTCCTCACTTACGGGAACTGCAGAAACTTCTTGCAAAAGAGGCAACTGTAATGGTACATGGATATGAGGAATATGAAAAGGCATTAGATGCCTCTCAAATCCTTTTTGGCAATTCAACTTACGAAAAGCTAAGAACCATTGATGAACAAACTTTCCTTTCAGTTTTCGAAGGTGTCCCTCAGTTTGAGATATCGAGAACAATGCTCCCGTTAAATATTGTAGAGCTGTTATCCATTCATTGTACTGTATTCCCCTCTAAGGGCGAATGTCGTAAGATGATTCAGGCAGGAGGATTGTCAATTAATAAGGAAAAATGTGAATCAACAGATCTACTGATTACAGAAAATGAGCTATTAAACAATAAATATATACTTGTTCAAAAAGGCAAAAAAAACTATTTCATAATTAAATTATTATAGGAGATGCAGAGAGAGAGCACCAGGCAACTGAAAGTGGCCAAACAGATTCAGAAAGATATGGCTGAAATTATTCGTGAGAAGGGCATGGCTTTTTTTGACGGTGCAATGGTAACTGTCACTTCTGTCAGAGTTAGTCCTGACCTGTCGATAGCGAAGGTCTATCTGAGCGTTTTCCCTTCCACAAAAGCCAAAGATGTTTTTAAAATTATCGATTCCAAATCGAAATCCATACGCGGCGAATTGGGAAATAGAGTTTCAAAACAATTGAGGGTTGTCCCTGAGTTGGAATATTTTATTGATGATTCTCTGGATTATGTTGAAAAAATTGATGAACTTCTGAAGAAATAATTTGAATTTTCCATTTTTTATAGCCAGGCATTACCTTTTTGCTAAAAAGTCGCATAATGTTATCAACATAATCTCATTAATAAGTGCTGTGGGAATCATGTTGGGAACTATGGCACTTGTAATTATACTATCTGTCTACAACGGATTTGACGGGTTAATCCGTTCTCTTTACAGTGTTCATGAATGTGATCTTTTGATCGTACCGGCCAAAGGAAAAAGTTTTGTGCCCAAGTCAGCGACGTTTGACCAGATAAAAGGCTCTTCAATGGTGGCCAATTTCTGTGAAGTTGTAGAGGAAAACGTATTTGTCAAGTACGATCAGGAAGAGGCAATTGCAACATTAAAAGGAGTCGATTCTACTTTTGAAAAACTTACAGCTTTAAAAGATTATATAGTCGAAGGTGAATTTTCAATGTACCATGGAGAGATACCTCAAGCGGTTGTCGGAAGAGGCATTGCTCAAAAAATTGGGCTTAAGGTTTTCTTTATTAACGGAATTGATTTTTACTTTCCTTCTCGTTTCAGACCTGTATCATTTATTAATCCCATTTCATCTCTCAATAGCGAAAGAGTATATCCTGCCGGAGTATTTTCCATAGAAAAAGAGTTTGACGATAAATATATTTACATCCCCATTGATGTGGCCAGAAATCTCATAGAATATGACAATGGCGAAGTTACCTCCGTTGAAATTTACCTTAAAGCCGGGATTAATCCTGAAAAAGCTAAAGCTCAGTTTTCTGTCTTATTAGGTAACGATTTTATAATAAAAAACCGATACGAGCAAAATGAGACCCTTTATAAAATGATGGGCTCTGAAAAACTCTCAATTTATCTTATACTTCTATTCGTAATAATCATCATTTCATGTAATCTTTTCGGCTCTCTCGCAATGTTAATTATAGATAAAAGAGAAGATGTGGGTGTTTTGAAGAGTTTGGGAGCAAACGAAAAATGTATAAATAACATCTTTTTTTATGAGGGTTTCCTTATCTCCTTCATGGGGATTCTTGCCGGAATTGTCGCAGGCCTGATCATCTGCCTGCTTCAGCAACAATTCGGTTTTATCAAGATGCCCGGTAATTTTATTATTAAAGCCTACCCTGTTGTCATTAAATGGAGTGACATATTGGCTACTTTTATTGGTGTTTCATTAATTGGGGTTTTTGCCTCAAAGCTCCCTCAACATTTATTTAGAAAAATTATCCAGAGCAGAGAGATATTACCTTGACACTATAAAAACGAAAAAAGATAAAACTAACGTTTTCGCTCCGGTTATTGATGCAACGAAACAGGCTTTTATTGCATCTACTAATTGTAGGTTTAGGTTTTAGTACTCGTAAGGGCGTATTCTTCAAAAGGGAATCGCCCTTCATTGCATTTATGCAGCAAATATCCCGTAGATCGCAGAACCACTTCCGCTCATAGAGGCATAGACTGCACCCTCATCATAAAATTTCTGTTTCTTTTCGGCGAGAACCGGATACTTTTTAAATACAGTTTCCTCAAAGTCGTTAACAATTATCTTTGACCATTCTGATATTGGAAAGCCAAGTAAATTTTTTAATGATTCTGTTTGCCGTGTCACATCCAAACCGGCATAAGCTTCAGCAGTAGATACATAAATATCAGAAAAATCAAGTCTGATTTTATGTTTTGCAAGATCCGAAATAACCGTGGGAGTAAGAATATCACCTCTGCCTTCAGCATAGATACCCTCTCCTGCCTTTGAGTTCAACTTTGAAGCATAAATAAAAAAAGGGCAATCACTACCGAGTTTAGATGCATATTCACATAACTGATGGTCTGTCAGGCCAAGATTAAACAGTTTATTAAGAGCTATCAGCATATTGGAACCATCTGAGGAACCTCCTCCAAGTCCTGCTCCATAAGGTATTCTCTTAAGCAAGTGAATCTCAACCGGAGGAAGATTGAAATCCCCCTTAAGAAGTTGGTAAGCCTTGTAACACAAATTATCTTCCATGGAGCAGTTTGGCCTTTTACCATATACAGAAAGGGTAGTTTCCTCTGCTTCAACAACTTCGAGAATATCTGTCAGTTCCACAGGAAAAAAGAAAGTCTCAAGATCATGGTAACCATCTGAACGTTTACCAGTGATCTTAAGACCAATATTAATTTTTGCACAAGGATAGACTATCATTATCCACACTTTGTATATCCACAGTTCATGCAGCAAAGACATCCTTCCTGATAAACCAGTTCAGATGAACCACATTTTTCACATTTTGCACCTGTATCATCTTTAGTGCCATCAGGAATATATCTTTTCAAAGTTCTTTCAACCCCGTTCTTCCATGTATTGATGGCTTCACTGTCCAGTTGCAGTCCTTGAACAAGATTTACTACGTCGACTATTGGCATTCCGTTGCGAAGTACCCCGGAAATAAGCTTTGCATAGTTCCAATATTCCTTGTTGAACATATGTGAAATACCCCCGACAGTATTTCTGTAACCGTAACGATCAATATACTGGAAATCATATCTCGACTTGCCAGTATTTTCATCTTTTTCCTTGACAATATATCCCATAGTAACTGATTTAGGGATATTTCTTGTATCCTCGTCAAGTAAGCCTGTGAATATTTCATATGGAGCGCCGTTCATAAGTCCAACTAGTGCAATCCATTGCTCAGGACCATTTTTAAACCTTATTACTTCTGCCTCAAGGGATTTAGGCCTTTCTACCTTTCTAACTGAAGGTTTGGTATCTTTATCCTTCGCTGAGAGAAGTACACCGGATCTTGAACCTTCCCTGTATACAGTAACGCCCTTGCAACCGTATTCCCAAGCCGTTTTGTACACATCGGCGACTAACTCCTCCGAAACGGAATTTGGCAAATTAACCGTAACACTTATTGAGTGATCTACCCACTTCTGCATTCTACCCTGCATCTTAACCTTGGCCAGCCAATCGATATCGTTAGAAGTAGCTTTGTAATATGGTGACTTTGCAACAAGAGCGTCAACTTGTGGACCTTTCATGGACATTACCTTATCTTTATCATAACCATTTACTTCGCACCAAGTTAAAAACTTGTGATGAAAAACATAATATTCTTCCCAGCAATCTCCCACTTCATCCTTAAATGATACAACTGCGTTCTTGTCATTAGGATTGACTTTCCTCCTTCTCTTGTAAACAGGCATAAAAACAGGTTCAATTCCAGAAGTTGTCTGAGTCATGAGTGAAGTTGTCCCGGTTGGAGCAATGGTAAGCATTGAAATATTTCTTCTTCCATATCTTACAATTAGGTCATACAACTCCTCGTCCTCTCTTTTTATTCTTTGAATAAAGGGATTATTCTCCTCCCTCTTTGGATCAAAAATAGGAAATGCGCCCCTCTCCTGTGCCATAATATTCGATGATCTGTATGCCTCCAAGGCAAGTGTTTTCTGAATTTCTACTGCAAAATCAATGGCCTTTTCCGTTCCGTAGATCAAACCAAGAGCTGCGAGCATATCACCTTCAGCAGTTATTCCCAGGCCTGTTCTTCTTCCACCCAATGTTTTTTTCTGAATTTTCTTCCAAAGATTAAGCTCCACTTCCTTAACCTCTTCTTCTTCCGGATCAGCAATGATTTTAGCTATAATCTGATCAATCTTCTCCATTTCAAGATCAATCAGATCGTCATTCAGTCGCATTGCTTTCATCACATGATCTTTAAACAACTCCAAATTAAATTTTGCTTCAGAAGTAAAAGGTTTATCGACATAAGAATAAAGGTTGATAGCTATCAAACGACATGAATCATATGGACAGAGAGGTATTTCTCCACATGGATTTGTGCTTACAGTCCTATAACCTATGTCTGCATAGCAATCAGCCAATGATTCCCTTATGATGGTATCCCAAAACAGCACCCCCGGTTCGGCAGACTGCCAGGCATTATGAATAATCTTTTTCCAAAGAGCGGAAGCATCAATCTCTTTTACAACTTTCGGATTGTCTGAATCAATCGGGAACTGTTGTTTGTAAGGTTTTCCCTGCAAAGCCGCCCGCATGAACTCATCATCAATTTTGACAGAAATGTTAGCCCCTGTAACCTTACCCTGATCGAGCTTGGCATCAATAAAATCCTCTGAATCAGGATGTTTTATCGAAATAGTAAGCATTAATGCACCTCTCCTGCCATCTTGAGCAACTTCTCTCGTTGAATTAGAATAACGTTCCATAAAAGGCACAATTCCAGTAGATGTCAAAGCACTGTTAAGCACAGGACTGCCGGCAGGCCTTATATGAGAAAGATCGTGCCCGACTCCTCCTCTTCTCTTCATAAGTTGAACCTGCTCTTCGTCAATACGCATTATACCGCCATATGAATCTGCCGGTTTAGTGTGTCCTATAACGAAACAGTTTGATAATGAAGCGATCTGATAGCTGTTGCCTATGCCTGTCATTGGTCCTCCTTGAGGTATAATGTACTTAAACTCTTTGAGAAGCTCAAAAATTTCCTGAACTGTCATGGGATTTGGATATTTCTCTTCTATTCTGGCAAACTCTTTAGCCAACCTCCAATGCATATCTTCAGGAGTTCTTTCGTACAAGTTGCCGAAAGAATCCTTCATGGCATATTTGTTTATCCAGACAGACGCTGCAAGTTCATCTCCCTTAAAATACTCAAGGCTGGCAGCCATTGCCTCTTCATAGGTATATGTATTCATAAGTTTGTAATTATTTACACGAAAATGATAGAAAAAGTCGAGAGATTGCTCTACCGACCTTTACAAAAATATAGCAAAATGATGGAGAAAGTTAGTGAAAGTATTAAATCTTATCAACACTTAATCAACAACAGTTAATGCTGCAATTTGCACACTGTTCGAATTCACCTCTTAACCTCGATTCAACCAGCTCCTGAAGGCGATTTCTTAACGGAACATTATTTACTTTTTCAAGGACATCGTAGATGAATGCAAGCTGCTGCAACAATTTCGCTTCCTTTAAGCCAATGCCTCTCGAGCGCATGTAAAACAGAGCGAACTCGTCCAATCTTCCGCTTGTTGCTCCGTGTGAACACTTTACGTCATCGGCATTAATTTCGAGATGTGGTTGAGCATAAACTTTTGCCTTTCTCGAAAGCAATAGATTGTGATTTGCCTGATAGGCCTCAGTCTTTTGAGCACCCTTTGCTACGTTAATTAAACCACTGAAAACCGCTCTCGACTCATTATCAAGAATGCCTTTAAACAGTTGTGAACTATGACAATTTGGCACCAGATGCTTCATGTTTACAAAAGTTAAAATTTCCTGCTTTCCACTTACAAGATATACTCCATTAAGCTCGCAGATTCCACCCTCTCCCTCCAGATCCACATCAATGTTATTTTCCAGTCTGGCACCATGAAGAGAAACTATATTCAATCTGAGATATGAATCCTTAGCTTGTTTGATTTTAAAATTCATCTTATGAGATGACCCGTTATGCTCGTTCTGCATTATTACAATATTCACTCTGCTACCTTGCCGAACATTGATGTTTAGCTCCGATAATGTAACAAATTCATCCAGAGAGAGTGTGTGAGTACAAAGCAGCACGTTAGAATCAGAACCTGCACCAAAGTCGAGAGAATTTGAAAACTGAAGTTCAACTATTTGCCCTGTTTCACGCACACTTATTATTTGCAAAGTCTCAGGGATCTGGGCGCCGGAAGAAATCTTCAAATCGAATCCCATCGGACTGGACGCTGAAAGATAAAGCTTATCTTCATAGCTCACCTCTTCATGCAATAACCCATTTGAAAGATATGCCTGATGAGTACCAGGAAGTGGTACTCTGCAGCGAAAAACATCCGGGATTGCAGGATTGTATTTATACTGAAGTGCCATAATTTAACCGTTTATCAACCAATCATATCCTCTGTTCTCAACTTCAAGAGCAAGCTCTTTGCCTGCTGTCTTGATAATTTTACCATCATACAGAACATGAACTATGTCCGGAACAATATAATTGAGCAATCTTTGATAGTGTGTTATGATAATAAATGCATTATCAGGCCTTTTAAGTTTATTTACGCCAGTAGCAACAATCCTAAGAGCATCTACGTCAAGACCGCTGTCTGTCTCATCGAGAATAGCCAGTTTTGGCTCAAGCATTGCCATTTGGAAAATTTCATTTCGCTTTTTTTCTCCTCCGGAAAATCCAACATTCACTCCTCTTCCCGAAAAAGAGCTATCCATCTCAACTACAGCCATTTTTTCTCTCATCATCTTGAGAAATTCTGCAGCAGAAAGTGGAGGAAGGTTTGCAAATTTTCTTTTTTCATTAATAGCCGTTTTCATAAAATTAACGTTGCTTACACCAGGAATTTCCACAGGATATTGAAAACCAAGAAATATACCTCTGTGTGCCCTCTCTTCTGGAGCAAGATCAAGAAGATTCTCTCCTAAATAAATAACCTCTCCTGCAGTAACGACAAAATTTTCTCTCCCTGCAAGAACTGCAGAAAGAGTACTCTTCCCAGAGCCGTTTGGCCCCATAATGGCGTGAACCTCTCCTTCATTTACGGAAAAATCTATTCCTTTCAAAATCTCCTTGCCCTCTATTGAAGCTCTTAAACCTTTTATTTCTAATATTTTATTCATTTTTAATTACTGTAACTTTTCCACTCTTTTAGCCACATTGAAAATCCAAAAAAAGCAATAACCAGATATGCCGCACTTACTAAAGGCATAAATACCAGGCCTGCAAGTATATAAAGTATTATATTGGTTGTATTCACAATAAACCAAGCCACCCAGCACTCAAGTCTCTTTTGAGCAGAAAGATATTGAGCTGTAAGAATAGTGAATGTTATAACAGAGTCAAGGTATGGAACCCTTGCCTCTCTAAATACTGACGGCCAAATGTCGTTGAAATAGGTAAGTGCAGTACCCCATACAGCTCCAAGCAAAAGAATCAGCAATAAGAAAAATAATCTTTTGCCATTTGGCATAATTGATATCTTTAATTGATGCTTATTATTTTCTTCACCCTTACGAGGATGTGTCCATCTATAATGACCAAAAAAATTAATTGCAAAAGATATTGGTTGGACTATCATGCTCGAATACAACCCCTTCTGATAAAAAAGTATGAACAGAAGAATATTGTATAGATATCCTACCCAAAAATTGGCCACTTTGGATCTTGTAGCAAGAAAGACACAAGTAAGACCAGTCAACACAGAAATAAATTCAAGCAGACTTACCCCTTGTCCCCCTAAAGAAAATATGATATTATCAACACTAAAAATTTCCATATAAATTTTTTTTATCCGACACTACCCTCAAGTGTCACCTGCAAAAGCTTTTGAGCCTCTACCGCAAATTCCATGGGCAATTGATTTAGAACCTCTCTCGCATAGCCATTGACTATTAATCCCACAGCATCTTCCATACCGATACCTCTTTGCTGACAATAAAAAAGCTGATCTTCACTTATCTTGGAAGTTGTTGCCTCATGTTCAAGAATAGCTGTCTCATTTTCATTTTCTATATAAGGAAAAGTATGAGCTCCACATTTGTCTCCAAGAAGCAGTGAATCACACTGTGTAAAATTTCTGGCTCCTTCTGCGTTAGGAAGTACTTTAACAAGTCCTCTGTAACTGTTTTGACTGAATCCTGCCGAAATGCCCTTGCTGACTATTCTACTCCTTGTATTCTTCCCGATATGTATCATTTTCGTGCCGGTATCTGCCTGCTGATAATGATTTGTTACAGCAACCGAATAAAATTCAGAGATTGAATTGTCTCCTCTCAATATAGTACTTGGATATTTCCAGGTAATCGCAGAACCGGTTTCAACTTGAGCCCAGAAGAGTTTACTGTTATCTCCCTTGCAGATTCCACGTTTTGTGACAAAATTGAAGATTCCTCCATTGCCCTGAGAATCTCCAGGATACCAGTTTTGAACTGTCGAATATTTTACCTCTGCATCTTTCAAAACCACTATCTCAACTACAGCGGCGTGTAGCTGATTTTCATCTCTGACAGGAGCTGTACAGCCCTCCAGATAACTCACATATGAACCCTCATCAGCCACGATAAGTGTTCTTTCAAACTGCCCCGTTCCCCTTGCGTTAATTCTAAAATAGCTGGATAACTCCATCGGACACCTTACTCCCTTCGGAATGTAACAAAATGAACCATCACTAAAAACAGCCGAATTTAAAGCAGCAAAATAATTGTCACTGAATGGAACAACTGAAGCAAGATATTTCCTCACTAAATCCGGATAATCCCTTACTGCTTCGGAAAAAGAACAAAAAATAATCCCTTTTTCTGCAAGAGATTCCCTAAAAGTAGTCTTAATTGATACGGAATCAAATACAGCATCAACAGCCACACCTGCAAGTACATTTCGTTCATCAAGAGGAATGCCGAGTTTATCAAATGTGGTCTGTAATTCAGGATCTAATCCTGCACCACTTCCACTCTTCTTAGGAGCAGCAAAATAAATAATATCCTGGAAATTAATTTGTGGAATAACAAGATGTGCCCAAGTTGGCATCTTCATTGTCAACCACTTGGCATAAGCTTTAAGTCTGAATTCAAGCAGCCATTCCGGTTCTCCCTTCCTGTGGGAAATATCTGTAATTATTTGCTCATTCAGCCCTTTAGGAAAATATTCCTGATCAAGAACAGTCTCAAAGCCGTGTTCGTAGTCAGTCTCCGTTACTTTCTGGATTATATCATTTTCATTCATTGTGGCGCAAAGTTATATCTTTTAAACTATTTTTGTGAACAAATTAATATCATGGCAGTGACAGCTGAGAAAAATAAAGGGAGAACTCCCATAGAAAAGGTTGGAAAAATAAACTTGATTGACCATCTCTTATCGAAGGCCAATCATTCAATTTCGGACTCAATATCATTGGCAGATGAAAATTGTTGCTGGATATCTTCACATAAACTTCTTTTAGAAGGGGTTGACTTTGATCTTGTTTATACACCTCTTAAATATCTTGGTTATAAATCAGTCCTAAAGGCCTTTGGATCTTTAATCGCACATAATTTCCATCCTTATGCCGTTTCATTAAATATTGGCCTTTCAAAGCGATTCTGTGTAGAAGATCTAGAAGAACTTTGGGCTGGTGCTGTTGCTGCGTTTGAAGAATACAACATTTCTTTAGTTTCTTTGGATCTTTCATCGTCACTTACCGGCTTGACCATTAGCATTTCATCCCAAGGAAAACAAAACAGAGAACTATTTGTTCAAACACCTAAAGTCCAATCCGGAGATCTTCTATGCATCACCGGCAATCTTGGAGCTGCCTATATGGGATTGCAACTTCTTGAAAGAGAAAAAACTCTTTTCAATAATAACCCTACAATTCAACCAAAATTAGAGGGCTATAAATTTATTCTCAAATCATACCTTAATCCTCAACTAGATATTTCTGTCATGGAGATTATGTCAACTAATGAAATTATTCCTTCTGATGGTTACTTTATTACTAACGGACTTGCTGATTCCGTGAAGTTCCTTTGCAAAAAGCATAATATGGGAGCCAAGATATATCTCGACAGAATCCCGATAGCATCTGAAACTTTTGAAATGGCTGCGGAATTTAATATTGATGCAATTACAGCAGCTCTTAACGGGGGTGACGATTTTCAAATTTTATATTCAATACCTCTTTCTAAGTATGAAGAACTTAATCGCGAGCTCCCTCAAATGGATATTATAGGACACCTGACATCGTCCATAAATATTCCTGTTTTGATCACACCCGATGGATCCGAAATCGAATTAAAAGCTCAGGGTTGGAGTGAAAGTATATCCGATTGATAGGGAATCAAGATAATCGAGTAATTCCTGATTTAGTGATACTTTATACTTTTTAGAGAAGTATTCAACACTTATTTTATGTTTATAGTCAAGTATGTTGATTATAACCATTGTATTACCAGGATTCTCCTTGATTTTATTCACAAAATTTTTTCTTAGATCTGCTGTGAGTAAGTTAACGGGAATATTGAATGTGATCTGTCTGATAAAGTCCTCCTTAGTGTTTGCCAAGTGTCTTATCCCCTTTATTTTAAGCTCAAAATTCTTCGGCGCTTCACCTTTACCGGTATCATAAGAGAATTTTGGCATAACAGCACCCTTGATAAGCAAGGGAAGATTTGGCTGCATGTATTGCATGTAATTTTCATAATCTCTGGAAAAAAGCGTAAAGCTGTAGGTTCCGCCATAGTCTTCAATTGTAAAATTGGCAAATGGCTTTGACCCATTCTTGGTATATGAAATCCTCACATTTGTAGTCATCCCTGCCACTATCAATTCCTTACCCTGTATCCCTGTATCTTTTGAAGCTTTCTCAATTAACTCCCCAATCTCCGAAAGAGTGTTTGTGGTAAAATGTTTAACCTCGAATGCAAATTGATCTAATGGATGAGCAGAAAGATACATCCCGACCAGTTCCTTTTCCCGATTAAGCAAATCATATTTATTGCTTTCTGTTGTTAAAGGCGGAACCTCAGGATAAACCAACTTAATGGTTTCGCTATCTCCAAAAAGAGAATTCCCACTATTAACTACATCGTTCTGATATTTTACACCATACTTAATGAGAGCATCGAGAAAAGTGTCCTCCTTGGATGTCGGAAGCATGTACTGCTCTCTTTTTATTTCCTCAAAACAGTCCATTGCTCCGGCAAAGATTAAAGATTCCAATGTTCGTCTATTAACAATCCCTAAATTAATCCTTTCGATAAAGTCAAACAAAGAGGAAAATGGTTCTCCTTTTTCTTCTCTTGCTTTTACAATACTCTCTACTGCAAGCGATCCCACGCCTTTAATTCCTGCCATTCCAAATCTTATATCGCCTCTTTTATTAACAGTGAAATTGTTGGAACTTTCATTTACATCAGGTCCTAAAACTCTTATGCCCATTCGCTTACATTCGTCCATCAGTTTTGTTATCTCCTCAATATCGTTGAGATTGCGACTTAATGTCGCTGCCATAAACTCAGCAGGATAATGAGCCTTTAGGTAAGCCGTCCTATATCCAATCAGTGCGTAACAGGTGGAATGAGACTTATTGAAAGCATATTCTGCAAAAGCAGTCCAGTCTTTCCATATTTTATCCAGTACTTCAATGGAATGCCCTCTTTCTTCTCCTCCAGCCATAAATTTAGTATGCAAGTCATCCATTAACCTTTTATCTTTCTTGCCCATAGCCTTACGCAGCTGATCAGCATCACCCTTTGTCAAACCTCCTATTAATTGAGACAGAAGCATGACCTGCTCCTGATAGACAGTTATGCCGTAAGTTTCTGCAAGAATCTCTTCCATGCCCGGCAGATCATACTCAATTTTCTTCCTGCCTTGTTTACGATCGACAAAATCAGGAATATAATTCATTGGACCTGGACGATATAAAGCATTCATTGCAATAAGATCTTCCAACCTATTAGGTTTCAATTCTCTTAGCCATTTCCTCATACCATCACTTTCAAACTGAAAAGTGGCAATTGTATCGCCTCGACTAAAAAGTTCATAGGTTGCAGGATCATCTAAAGTAATCGTATCAATATCAAGTACTATATGTTTTGTTTTCTTAATATTATCTAATGCGTCTTTAATAATTGATAAGGTCTTTAGTCCTAAAAAATCCATTTTGAGCATTCCTACCTTTTCTATATGCGACCCTTCATATTGAGATACCCAAATATCCTCACCGGTCTCCTTGTCTTTGCTGATACAAATTGGAATATATTCTCTAAGATCATCCCGCCCAATAATTACAGCACAGGCATGTACCCCTGTATTTCTAATGTTACCCTCAAGTTTCTTCGCATATTCCATCGTAGTCCTCAGAAGAGGATCTTTAGAATTAAATGCTTCTGCTATCTCGGGAACATTTGCTATGCAGTTTTCAAGAGAAACTTCTATTTTGTCACCATTTTCGTCCCCTCCAAATCTCATCGGAACCAGTTTTGCAAGTCTGTCTGCCTCGCTAAGCGGAAGTTTCTGTATCCTCGCAACATCTCTAATGGCAGTTTTAGCACCCATGGTCCCAAAGGTTATAACATGCGCAATATGGTCTTTACCATATTTTTCTTCAACGTATTTAAACACTTTGGATCTTCCGTCATCATCAAAATCAATATCTATATCGGGAAAAGATATTCTGTCAGCATTAAGAAATCGTTCAAAAAGTAAATTATATTTTAATGGGTCCACATCGGTTATTGTCAAGCAATAAGCCACCACAGAACCAGAAGCTGAGCCTCTGCCAGGTCCGACCGATACTCCGTTGCTCCTGGCCGCACAAATAAAGTCCTGAACAATGAGAAAATAGTCGGGATAACCCATTTTTTTAATGGTATCGAGCTCAAAATCAATCCTTTCTCTAATCTCGGGCGTGATATTCCCATATCTATTTAATGCACCTTGGTATGAAAGATCCCTTAAATACTCATTTGAATCGGAATATTGCTCTGGTAAAGGAAATATTGGAAGTATCGGATTGGATTCAATCGAATATCTTTCAATTTTTTTTGCTATCTCGATGGTGTTATCCAATACCTGAGGCATATCATTAAAGATTGCCTCCATCTCTTCTTGAGTTTTAAGATACTCTTGTTTTGTATATCGCAGTCTCTTAGGATCATCAAGATCTGAATTAGTTGTGATGCAAATAAGTCTGTCATGTGCATCTCCATCATCACGGTTCACAAAATGTACATCATTTGTGGCAATACACTTGATACCATGTTTAACAGCAAGTTTAACTATTTCTTCATTTACAAACTGCTGTGTAACAAATACAGCATTGTTTGCGCCAGGAATATCAGTTTCATGACGTTGTAATTCAAGATAGTAGTCTTCTCCAAACAAGTTTTTGTACCATAAGATAGTCTCTTCTGCTTCTCTAAGATTCCATCCAATAATTGCTTGTGGCACCTCTCCGCCTAAACAAGCCGATGAACATATTAAATCCTTTGAATATCTTTCAAGAAGTTCCCTGTCAATTTTAGGCTTATAATAAAAACCTTCTATATAGGCATAAGACGACAGTTTCATCAGGTTTTTATACCCATTAAGGTTCTTTGCAAGCAAAATAAGGTGGTATGCACCCTGGTCTTCCTTGCCTCTTTTATTGAATCGACCTTCTCTGGTCAAGTAAAATTCAGAGCCTACAATTGGTTTTACATTAGGAAATTTTTTGGCTGTGTTAAGAAATTCCTTAACACCAAACATGTTACCATGATCGGTTATCGCAAGTGCTATTTGATTATCCTCAGATGCTTTGAGAAAAAGTTTGTAAATATTGGCAGCACCATCAAGAATAGAGTATTGAGTATGAACGTGAAGGTGAACAAATGACATTTAATAAATTATTTTTTTAAATCAGTACTTTTCCGGTCATAGCCTCAGGTGCGGAAATGCCCATTAACTTAAGAATTGTTGGTGCAATGTCCGCAAGAATCCCATCATTTACTGAAGTTACGTCATCATCAACCACAATAAAAGGAACAGGATTTAAAGAATGTGCTGTATTTGGAGATCCATCAGGATTGATTGCATAGTCAGCATTACCATGATCTGCAGTTATAATTACAGAATACCCATTCTCTCTTGCAACCTTTACCACCTCTGAAGCACATTCATCTACTGTCTTAACTGCCTTGCGAATAGCCTCATAGACTCCTGTATGTCCTACCATATCTCCATTTGCAAAGTTTAATACAACCAGGTCGTATTCTCTCTTTTCCAATTCCACTATAAGCGCCTCTTTTACCTGAGGAGCACTCATTTCAGGTTGAAGATCATATGTGGCAACTTTTGGAGAATTAATTAATATTCTGAATTCATTCTCAAATTTCTCCTCTCTACCTCCTGAAAAAAAGAAGGTAACATGTGCATATTTTTCTGTTTCAGCAATCCTTAACTGTTTTTTTCCAACTCTAGAAACGACTTCTCCCAATGTATCGCTCACATTTTCCTTGTCATATAGAATATGAAGTCCTTTAAACTTATCATCATAAGGTGTAAGTGTGCAATAATAGAGCGGAAGAGTCTTCATTCCCATCTCGGGCATATCTGTTTGAGTAAGCACAGTGGTCAACTCTCTAGCACGGTCATTGCGAAAATTAAAAAATATCACAGCATCACCTTCCCCAAGAATGCCTACCGGTTTGCCATCCTCACCAAGAGCGATATGAGGTTTTATAAATTCATCAGTTATATCCTCGTCATAACTCTTTTGCAATGCATCAACACCACATTTGAACCCCTCACCTTTACCTTCTGTAATAAGATCATAGGCAAGTTTTATTCTCTCCCATCTCTTGTCACGATCCATAGCATAGTAACGTCCTATTATAGAGGCCAATTTGATATTACTATCTTTAATATATCTCAATAACTGATCAATAAAGCCTTTACCACTTCTTGGATCTGTGTCTCTACCATCCATAAAGGCATGAATATAAACCTTCGAAAGATTCATTTCTTTTGCAATATCAAGAAACCCAAATAAGTGTTCCATAGAACTATGTACACCTCCATCACTCATTAAGCCAAAAAAGTGAAGAGCCTTTCCCGAATTTTTAACATATTCGTAAACAGCCCTTATCTCTGGATTTTCCATAAGTCTTTTTTCCCTGCAAGCTTTGTTAATCTTAACAAGGTCCTGATAAACGATTCTTCCTGCACCAATATTAAGATGCCCGACCTCTGAATTTCCCATTTGTCCTTCAGGAAGTCCCACATCTTCGCCACATGCAGAAAGTTTTGAGAAAGGATATTTAGCTCGAAGTGCATCAATGTTTGGTGACCCCTGAGTATAAATAACATTGGATTTATCGTGTTTGCCTTCACCCCATCCATCGAGGATCATTAAAAGTACCTTTTTATCCATAGATTTATTTATTTTTGTTGCCATATTGGATTTGGCAAAATTATACAAAAAAATGAGTAAAAACAGAAACGTTGGTAAAACAAAAAAGTTTAAGGAAAATAATAAAAACGCGAAAAGAATCCCAAGAGAAGAGGTAATTGGTCGTGTAAGCATGACACGTGAAGGTTATGGTTTTATTATAAGGGATGGTTTTGATGATGATATTTTTGTCAGTGCCCGTAAAATGAGAGGAGCTTTAAACGGCGATACTGTTAAAGTGGCTCTGACGGCTAAAAAGACCAAAACTCGCAAAATGGAGGGTGAAATAATCGAGATTATTGAAAGGTCAAAGAAGCCCTTTATTGGAGTCCTTCAGATTACAGGTTCACAAGCGTGGGTAATAACTGAAAGCAGAAATATGCCTTATGATATCAGAATACCCAATGAAAATGTAAAAGACATTCAAAATGGATTGAAGGTTGCAGCAATTGTTGATGAATGGCCGAGAAAATCAGATGAACCAATTGGGCATATTGTAGATGTTCTTGGGACTCCTGGTGAAAACAATACAGAGATGCACGCAATTCTTGCCGAGTTCGGACTACCATATAAGTTTGAAGTACAAGTTGAGAAGGAAGCTGATAAAATTCCGGAAAATATATCTTTAGAAGAAATTACATCAAGGAAAGATTTTAGGAATGTCCCTACCTTTACAATAGACCCTGCAGATGCAAAAGATTTTGATGATGCCCTGTCTATTCGCAAACTCGAAGACGGCAATTGGGAAATAGGTGTTCATATAGCTGATGTTACTTATTATGTTAAACCTGGATCACTGATTGAGAAAGAGGCTCAGGAGAGAGCTACATCTGTCTACCTTGTTGACAGGACAGTACCCATGTTGCCTGAAAAACTATCAAACAAACTATGTTCTCTAAGACCTCACGAGGATAAACTTTGCTTTTCGGCTGTATTTGTCATGAATGATAATGCTAAAATTATTGACAGATGGTTTGGCCGCTCCATAATTAATTCCGACTACAGATTTAATTATGATGAAGCTCAGGCGATAATTGAGGGAGGCGAGGGGCCAATGAAGGATGAGATACTTAAACTTCATAAACTTGCCACAATTCTCAGAAAGGAACGTTTTAGCAAAGGAGCAATCAGTTTTGAAAGACCTGAAATGAAAGTTGAGGTTGACGAAAATGGTAAACCTTTAGGTGTATATTCCAAAATAACCAAGGAATCCAATTGGCTTATCGAAGAATTTATGCTTCTCGCCAATCGTGAAGTTGCATATTTAATAGGCAAAAAAGGGAAAAATGCCAAGACTTTCGTTTATAGAATCCACGAAGAGCCTAATGTTGACAAAATTGCTGCTTTCAGAACTTTTATTCACCATTTTGGCTATGAAATGAAACCAACCAAAAACAGTCGTGAAATCTCCAGTGAAATCAACAACCTGCTTGAAACTGCAAAAGGCAAACCTGAAGAGGAAGCAATTGAAATAATGGCACTTCGTTCAATGGCCCGTGCAAAATATTCTACTGACAATGTAGGTCATTATGGCCTGGGGTTTGATTATTACACACATTTCACATCACCTATAAGGCGTTACCCCGATATGATGGTTCATCGTCTTCTGTCAATGTATTTAGACAATGCAAAGTCTCAGGAAAAAAAATATTATGAAGAATTATGTAAATATTCCAGTGAAAGAGAGCAGCTTGCGACAGAGGCAGAAAGAGCAAGTGTAAAATACAAGATGGTAGAGTTTATGCAAGACAAGGTAGGAATGGAGTTTAACGGAAATATTTCCGGGATTACGGAATGGGGAATATACGTCGAACTGGAAGATACCAAGATTGAAGGATTGGTAGCTTTGAGAAATATAAAAGAGGATTATCTTGAGTATGACGAAGATTCAATGTCCCTTACAGGTAAAAGGACCGGCAGAAAGTTTGTGCTGGGTGATAAAGTTAGAATAAAAGTTGACAGAGCAAACCTTGAACAGAAAGAGTTGGATTATTCATTAATATGGGATATCCCTCATTGATTGCTAAATGTACATTGAATTTCATCCCTTAGAACCATTTTTACCTCCAGAAGCAAAAATTCTAATGCTCGGAAGTTTTCCTCCCCCACGAAATAAATGGTCGATAGAATTCTTCTATCCAAATTTTCAAAATGATATGTGGAGGATTTTTGGACTGGTTTTCCACGAAGAGAAAGAATATTTCATTACAAATAGAAAATTTGATGCCGTTAAAATCAAGGATTTTTGCTATAAGAACGGAATTGCCATCTATGATACAGCCACAGCAGTTAAAAGACTTAGAGGCAATGCCTCTGACAATTATCTTGAAATAGTTGATACACTCAATCTAAAAGATCTTTTACTTAAGATTCCAAAATGCAATACAATAGCTGCCACCGGGAAAAAAGCGCTGGATATAATTTTAAAAATTGTTAATTGCAAAGAACCAGAAATGGGAACTTTTTCTTTTTTTCGATTGGAAAATCGTCAAATAAAACTTTATCGTCTTCCATCATCATCGCGCGCTTATCCAATGCCTCTTGATATAAAGGCAGCCTATTATCAGAGATTGTTCTCTTCAATCAATATTTTGTAAAAATTCAGATTGTTTTATTGTGAAAAGAATTTTTTTATACCTTTGCATCGTTGATATATCAACTATTGTTTATGCAACTAAATGAATATTTAAAAATAGCCGAGCTACTTGATATTTTAAGTGGTCGGTTATCAGCATCCCTCAATAGGATACTAAATAAGAAATTCAAAGAAGAGGGACTTGAAATTACATCTGAGCAGTGGCTTATTCTCCTTAGTCTATGGAATAAGGATAATGTGACCCAACAAGCCATTTGCGATCAAACTTCCAAAGATAAGGGAGGGGTAACAAGATTGCTTGACACTCTTTCAAAACATGAATTAATAGAAAGATTGCCTTCTTCTACAGACAGACGGGTCAACTTAATCCATTTAACCGAAAAGGGCAAAAATCTGGAAAAAAAAGCGATGGAAATAGTTAAACAGATCTTCTCGCAGGCCATTGCCGGAATTAGCGAACCTGAGTTAATTTATACTCACGACGTCATTTGCAAAATTCTCAACAATCTAAGTATTGAACCATCATGCATATAAAGTTGCTTATGAAAAGATTAATTATCATTACACTATCACTGATAATTTGTGCGCGACCTCTTCTTAACGCACAATCAATACTCTCGATTGAAGATTGCCGAAGAATGGCTCTGGAACACAACCGCTCACTTATGATTTCTCAAGAAAAGGTAAAGGTTGCTTCAGAAAATAGAAAAGCTGTATTTACCCAATTTCTCCCCAATTTCTCGGCTAACGGAACTTATACACACAATGAAAAGAACATCTCACTTCTCAGTGAAGATGCAATGTTACCAATAGGCACAAAGATGGCAGATGGATCATTCGGATTCAGAGCAGATCAAATATCAAATCAATGGGTCAAGATATCAGAAGGAGTTTATGCACCTCTTGGCTCAGACGGAGTCCCTTTTGATCCCAAAGTCAATCCTGAAAAAATTATTTGGAAAGATTATGCTCTATTACCCAAAGAATCAATGGAATTTGATTCAAAAAACATATATGCAGGCACTTTAGGATTTGTTCAGCCAATATATCTTGGCGGAAAAATTAGGGAACTTTATAAAATAGCCAAAAGCACTGAAAGAGTTGCTGTTTTACAAGATGAAAACAGTACTGACGAACTAATAATGAATGTTGATGAAGCATATTGGCGAGTTGTATCTTTGGAAAGCAAGAACAAACTGGCCAAAGAATACTATAATCTTACGGCCAAGTTGGAAAAAGATATCGAGATTCTTATAGAAGAGGGTATTGCCACAAAAGCTGATCTTTTAAAAGTTGCCGTCAAAAAAAATGAGGCTGAGATGATGGTTGCAAAAGCAGAAAACGGGCTCCAGCTTTCCAAAATGGTTCTGTGTCAATTGTGTGGTATTAATATTAACAGTAACATTATTCTGTCTGAAAGCGATCTTGATAAAATAGAAGACACTTTTTATCAAAATAGGCCAATAGCATCGGCTGTTGCTAACAGATTTGAAATTAAGACTCTTAATGAGGCAGATAAAATTGCAAATTCCACATATAAGATTGCTCAGTCACGTTTTATGCCGAACATCCTGCTTTCGGGCAATTATTTAATATCAAATCCTAATATTTTCAATGGCTATAGAAACACCTTTTCAGGGATGTACACTATAGGAATGGTTGTTAATGTTCCTATTTTTCACTTTGGAGACAAAATTCATGTCCTCAAAGCTGCAGAGAGTGAGAAAAAAATAACTGAGTTGCAAATTGAAGAAGCTAAAGAAAAAATTGAACTCCAGATAAACCAGTCAAAATTTAGAATTGAAGAGGCTAAAAAACAATTTATAATGGCCGAAAAGAGTGCAGATCAGGCACTAGAAAATTTAAAATGTGCAAATGAGGCTTTCGATGCAGGAATAGCAAGCAGCACAGACCTTATGACAGCCCAGACATCCTGGCTGTCGGCCAACTCAGAAAAAATTGATTCGAAAATAGAATTAAAAATGTGTGAATTATATCTTAAAAAAGCTCTTGGTGAGTCATTATTAAAATAGATCAAATAATGGAAAGAAATGAAAATAAGAACAATTTACTGTTAAGTCTCCTTGGACTATTATCAGTTATTGTCATTGTAGCAGTTATTGGCTTGTACGCAGCTAGACCCGAGCCAGTGATACTTCAGGGCGAGGCAGAAGCAAATGAATATAGAGTCTCCGGAAAAATCCCCGGTAGAATTAAAATGTTTCTTGTAGAAGAAGGGATGACTGTACAAAAAGGAGACACATTGGCAATTATTTACAGTCCTGAATTAAACGCTAAACTTGAACAAGCTATGGCAGCTCAGGCTGCAGCAGAAGCTCAAAACAGAAAAGCAATCAAAGGGGCAAGAGAAGAATTAATAATGAGTGCCTATGAAATGTGGCAAAAAGCTGAGGTTGGTGTAGATATAGCGAAAAAATCATTTGACCGCGTTCAAAAATTATATGAAAAAGATGTCATTCCTGCACAAAAAAGAGATGAAGCAGAAGCGCAGTACAAAGCTGCCGTTGCTACAGCCAAAGCTGCTAAATCTCAGTATGACATGGCTGTAAACGGATCTGAGGCAGAAGACAGAACTGCTGCATTGGCTTTAGTCAATCGCAGTAAAGGAGCTGTTGATGAGGTTCAGTCATATTTGCAAGAGACCTGCCTTGTTTCTCCTGCAGATGGCGAGGTTACTGAAATCTTTCCTAAAAATGGAGAACTGATTGGGACAGGAGCTCCGATAATGAGTATAACTGATATGAATGATATTTGGTTTACATTCAACATAAGAGAAGATCTACTTAAAAGTATGGCTGTAGGATCGCAACTTACCATTAAGATACCAGCTCTTGAAAACAAAACTTATGATGTAAAAGTCACTTACATGAAAGCGATGGCATCATATGCCACATGGAGGGCCACGAAAGTTAGTGGACAATTTGACGCCAAAACTTTTGAAGTCAGAGCAAAGCCATTATCTCCCATAACAAATCTCAGACCCGGTATGACTGCAATAATCGAGACCAAAATATAATAGATTCGACCAATGAAATACTCTTCAGTATATAGAGTATGGAAGAGAGAGTTGAAAGTTATGTTCAGCCGTCCTATCTATCTCTTCTCAACCATATTTGTAATGGGATTCTGTTATCTCTTTTTTCTCACAATGATGCAGGAAGGGCTACCTCAACATTTGCCAGTTGCGATAGTTGATAAGGACAATTCGGCACTTTCGAGAAGATTTTGTCGGGAAATCAACGCAACACAGGCAACTGAAGTTGTGGCAAAATGTTCAAGCTACCCTGAAGCAAGAGAACTTATGCAAAAAGGTGATATTTATGGTTTTGTCCTTATCCCACACAATTTTTATAATGATTTGCTTTCGGGAAAGAGACCTGAAATCTCATTTTATGTAAATAATTCTTATCTGGTTGCTGGCACACTTTCATACAGAAATCTCATGACAATGGCAACAATGGCTTCTGCTGCTTACCAAAGGGAGATATTAATGAAAAAGGGTATTTCAGACGAAAATCAGATAATGGGTAGGATACAGCCTGTTATAATAGACTCCCATCTGATTGGAAATCCATGGTCAAATTATGGAGTTTATCTTATAAATCTTCTTTTGCCTGGAATATTACAGCTTATGATAATACTGCTTACCGTGTTTTCGATAGGCAGCGAATTAAAAAACAGAACCTCTAAAGATTGGCTCGAATCTGGCAATGGATCAATAATTTCAGCTCTTACAGGTAAACTCCTTCCATACACTATTCTATTTTCAATTCTTGGAATTGCAGGCAATGTGCTTCTATACAAATTTGTGGGATTCCCCATGAATGGATCATTTATACTCTTTTCAATAGCCACAATTCTTTTTGTAATGGCACATCAGGCAATTGGTGTATTTATGATAGGACTCTTCCCAATATTAAGAGATGCATTAAGTTTCGGAGCACTATACGGAATACTGTCATTTACATTTGCCGGATTTACTTTTCCTATTGAGGCCATGCCACCATATGTTCAAGGGCTAAGTACTCTTTTCCCCATAAGACATTATTTTCAAATCTACACAAATGAAGCTTTAAATGGTTCTCCATTTGCTTATTCTATAATTTACTATGCTGTCCTCCTCTCATTTTTTATTCTGCCATTTATAGTTATTAGGCGTCTCAAGTCGGCATTGATAAACCAAAACTATCCAATTAAATAGAATTTAAATGAAGAAATTGAGTTTCAATCATATTAATTACATAATAACCGGCATCAAAGATATTTGCTGGGTCACCCAAAACGAATTCAAAAAAATCTTTAAAGACAGAGGTGTAATACTTATCTTCTTTGTAGCAGGATTATTATATCCACTTCTTTATAATATAATTTACAAAAACGAGGTTGTTTATGAACTTCCCGTTGCAATTGTAGACCTGTCAAATTCAGCAGAAAGTAGAGATTTTATTAAAAAAATTGATGCAACTCAGGAAATTAAAATTACCGAAAACTGCATGAATCTGGAACAGGCAAGAGAACTGTTTCTAAGGCATAAAGTCAGAGGGGTTGTCTATTTTCCAAATGACTACCATATAAAATTGCGCAATATGGAACAGTCGCCTGTTTCAATATACAATGACATGAGTAGTTTCCTGTACTACAAAACAATGACCATGGGAGTAAGTTATGCCATGCTCGATGAAATGAAAAGCATACAAATCAACAGATACGACGCAGCCGGCATAACAGGAGAACAACAAGCACAAATTCTTGAGGCAATACCTGCAAGTGATATTGTATTATACAACCCAGGTGGTGGTTTTTCAAGCTTTCTGTTACCGGCTATTCTAATACTTATTATTCATCAAACCCTTTTCTTTGGTATTACAATGCTTGCCGGAACAGCAAGAGAAGAAAACAGCAACCATTCCCAAATGCCTGACCATCTGCTGGGTAAAGGAATCTACAGAGTTGTAATTGGTAAGGGTATAAGCTACTTCATGCTTTATATTGTAATAACAGCATATATCCTTGTGCTTGTAACAAGATGGTTTAATCTTCCACATATAGGCTCTTTATGGACACTGCTTCACGTAATGATACCATTTCTTATTGCCACCATATTCTTTTCAATGAGCATATCTATATTTGTAAAAAACAGAGAAACAGGATTAATAACATTCTTGTTTTGTACCCTAATACTTTTGTTTCTTGCAGGTTTTTCATGGCCAAGAGCAAGTATGCCTGCATTTTGGAAATATTTCTCATACCTTTTCCCTTCGACTCACGGAATACAGGCATATATAAAAATTAACTCTAACGGAGCAAATCTATCACAGGTCAGATTTGAATACATCTGGTTATGGGTCCTGTCAGGTTTTTATCTAATAACATCCTGTTTGTCACTATCATATATGGTAAAACAAGAAAAAAGCCCAGTTGCCTTGCAGGCAAAGGGCTGATTCTAATTAAAAGACTTACAAAAAATGTAACTTTAAGCAGGTTTCAATTCAATTGTAAAATGCCTCATAATAGGCATCTCTTTTGTAATAATATAGCCTTTATTAATTGATCCTCTCCTGTCAAAAACATTCTTCACGGCTGCAGCTATATAATCCATGTGATTATTGGTATAAACCCTTCTGGGAATTGCAAGACGAAGAAGTTCAAGCTCGGGATATCTGTTTTCTCTGGTTTCAGGATCTCTGTCAGCAAGTAAAGTTCCTATTTCAACTGCTCTTACTCCGGACTCAAGATATAGTTCAACGCCAAGAGTCTGAGCAATAAATTGTTCTTTAGGAACATTAGTAAGAATTTTCTTTGCGTCGAGAAAAATAGCATGCCCTCCGGCAGGCCTTTGATATGGAATGCCATATTCATCAAGTTTATGACCTAAGTATGCAACCTGAGAAATACGTGTCTCAAGATAATCAAACTCAGTACCCTCATAAAGACCAACAGCCAATGCATTCATATCTCTTCCCGACATGCCGCCATATGTAATATACCCTTCAAACATAATGTTGTACATCTGGCAATTTACCCAATCCTTTTCATGACGAAATCCAATAAAACCACCTATATTGACTATTGCATCTTTTTTGGATGACATGGTCATAAAATCAGCATAGCTAAACATTTCTCGGACAATTTCCCTTATACTTTTATGTTCATATCCCTTTTCCCGAGTCTTGATAAAATATGCATTTTCCGCAAAACGTGCTGAATCAATTAAAACTTTAACACCATACCGCTTTGCCAAATTTGAAACGCCTTTTACGTTTTCCATTGAAACTGGCTGGCCTCCTGCAGTATTATTGGTCACAGTAATTACAATACACGGGATCTGTTCTTTTGGATATTTCTTAAGAACATTTTCAAGTTTATCAAGATCCATGTTCCCTTTAAATGGGAGTTCAAGAGTGGTGTCGGCAGCAGCATCTATTGTACAGTCAACTGCATGAGCCTTACGAAATTCTATATGTCCCTTTGTTGTATCAAAATGAGAATTTCCGGGCAAGATATCTCCTGCTTTAATGATTGAAGAAAAAAGAACGTTTTCAGCAGCTCTCCCCTGATGCGTAGGAAGAAAGAACGGGAAACCGGTTATATCCTCTATTGCCTCTTTCAACTTATAGTATGAACGCGCACCAGCATAACTTTCGTCACCTTCCATAATGGCAGACCATTGCTTGTCGCTCATGGCTCCAGTTCCCGAATCAGTAAGAAGATCAATAAATACATGATCACTCTTTAAATTAAAGAGATTATAATGAGCATCACTTATCCACTGTCCTCTTTGTGCACGAGTACTCTTATGAATACTTTCGACCATTTTAATTTTATAGGATTCTGCAAAAGGTAGTTCCATTTTATTACTTTTTATTTTTTACAGTATTTGCCACTAATTTTTTTTCTTCTTTCTTTTTAGTCAGTCTCTCCGTAATGTCATAAACTATAGGTGTTGCAATAAATACTGACGAATAAGTACCAATAGCTACACCAAGAATAAGAGCTACTGCAAAACCTCTTATAACCTCCCCGCCAAATAGCGCAATTGCTATCAAAACTACCAAGGTAGTACCTGAAGTATTAATTGTCCTTGCCAGAGTACTGTTCAGGGCTTCATTAATATTAATTGCCAAATCTCTCTTAGGATATAATCTTCTATATTCTCTAATTCGGTCAAATATAATAACAGTATCATTGATTGAATATCCAATAATTGTCAGGATAGCTGCAATAAAGGTCTGGTCAATATCGAGACTGAAAGGCAATATTCCGGAGAACAGAGAGAAAAATCCAATTACTACTATAGTATCATGGAAAAGGGACAGCACACCTCCTGTTCCCCATGTCCATTTACGGAATCTTATGGCTATATATACAAATATTGCGAAGAGTGCTATAAAGACTGCAATTATTGCATTTCTCTGCATATCATCCGCAATGGTAGGACCAACTTTTTCGGAACTAATAATACCATTTGGATTTACGGTAGTAGCAGTAAACTCTTCAAATGCAAGAGGTTTGGCAAAGAAACCTTTAAGAGCTGTATATAACATTTGGTCAACTAAAGCATCTGCTTCAGGTGTATCATCTTCAATCTTGTATTTTGTAGTAATCTTCACCTGGCTTTCTCCACCATATTGTTTAACTTCAACTCCTTCCTTAAACACATCCATAACTGCACTTCTAACTTCCTCTGTCGTAACATTCTGATCAAATCTTACCACATATGTACGACCTCCTGTAAAATCAACGCCATATGAAAATCCTTTAAATACCATTGAGGCAATTGAAATAACTATCAAAGAAATTGAAATGGCATAGAAAATTTTACGAACTTTCATGAAGTTAAATTTGGTATTATTCATGAAGTTCCGAGTGTACTTGTTGGAAAATGAGATAGACTTATTCTTAGCAAGTCTACCTTCAAATATCAATCTTGGAATAAAAATAGAAGTAGCTAAAGATGTTACAATACCTATTACGAGTGTTGTGGCAAAACCTTGTACAGGACCTGTTCCAAAGATCATCAACACTATACCTGTGATAATTGTTGTTAACTGACCATCGATAATCGCTGAATATGCATTGCTGAATCCATCAGATACTGCAAGTCGTAATCCCTTGCCTGCTCTTATCTCCTCCTTTATACGTTCATAAATAATAACATTGGCGTCAACAGCCATACCCATAGTAAGCACAATACCGGCAATACCCGGAAGTGTAAGTACTGCACCAAACGAAACTAGCGTACCCAGCAAAAACAGAACGTTGGCAATAAGAGATACACAAGCCGCTGCACCAGCACCATTATAGAAAAAGAGCATATAAATCAACACAAGCAGAAATGCTATAAGAAACGACAACATTCCAGCATTAATTGACTCGGTACCAAGTGTTGGGCCAACAACTGCCTCCTGAACAATTCTTGCAGGGGCAGGAAGTTTCCCGGACTTGAGAACATTAACCAAGTCATCTGCTTCCTGAACTGTAAAATTACCGGTAATCTGAGACCTTCCACCTGATATTTCTGAATTAACTCTCGGATAGGAGTAGACCATGCCGTCAAGAACTATCGCAATGCACTTACCAATATTATTTGCTGTCATTGTAGCCCAGGTTCTGGCACCTTCAGCATTCATTCCCATGTCAACCTCTGGAGTACCTCTTGTACTACCGAATGATTTGCTCGCGTCAGTTATAACACTACCATCCAGAGGCGCCTTACCATCACGAGTATTTGCCTTTATAGCAATAAGTTCAAAAATTGTCCCGGCTTTGTCAATAGGTTTTACTGTCCATAAAAGTTTAAGATCTGCAGGAAATACTGCCTGAACTTGTGGAAGCCTGAGCCATGCATCAATTTTAGCAGTATCCTTGTAGTGAGCTCTTCCAACACATGGTCCTTCCATAAGCTGTCCCTGATAAACATTAGGATTAAGCAGGAAGAACAGAGGATTGTCCTTGGCAAGAGTTTTATCATTTACAGAAAGAGAATCTGTCGCTCTAATCTGAGAAAGCAACGAATCAGCCTCTGCATTCTTTGAAGAATCAGAAACAGATTTTGCACTTGCTGCCAAAGTATCTGCAGAAGAAAGTGAATCTTTTGTAATGCCCGAAGCTAAGTACTCTTTTATTACATTATTAGCCTCTGCTAAATATTTATAAACTTCAGGGTTTTCATATGTTTCCCAGAATTCGAGAGAAGCAGTTCCCTGAAGAAGTTTTCTAACACGTTCAGGTTCCTTGACACCTGGAAGTTCGACGAGGATACGCCCTGTATTCCCGATTTTTTGAATATTTGGCTGCGTAACGCCAAAACGGTCGATACGGTTTCTTAAAACATTAAAAGAATTAGAAATTGCACTCTCAGCTTCTTTCCTTATAACAGCAATAACTTCTTCATTTGTGGACTCAGGCTTAATTTTGTCTCGCATTTCATATGTTCCAAAGATTTGAGACAACCTCTGGCCAGGAGCAACTTTGTCCCATGCCTCAGCAAAAAGAGTGATGAAATCTGACTTGGAATTAGCCTGATTTTCTCGCGCAATCTTCATGGCTTCTACGAACTGTGGAGAACTGTTATTATTGGCAAGAGAATTAACAAGATCTGCAACACTAACCTCTAGCATAACATTCATTCCACCTTTCAAATCAAGACCGAGACTCACCTCTCTTTCTTTTATCTCCTTGTAGGTAAATCCCAGATAGACCTTCTCTGCAGAGATAGAATCAATATAAAATTTCTCCTTGAGGTTACGCAAGGAATCAAGATAATAGGCTCTATCTAATTCTGAAACATTTTGGAAAGAAGGAAGTGTCTGCTCAATCTTAACTGCCTTCTCAGCATATTGAACTGCTTTCTTTTCTTGATGTTTTACTGCCAGTGTAAATGATAGCTGATAAATACAAGCCAGGGTGATAACTATTGCCAATAATTTTATGGCACCTTTACTTTGCATGAATATCTGTTTTTAAATTATATACAATCCAAGGAAATTAAGGCACAAAAATACTATTTTTTCCCAATATATAAAGAAATTCGTACTTTTGTAAGCTACAATATTTTGTTGATATTATGAATAGGTCAATCTGCGTGCTACTACTTTTTCTGCTAGCTGGTGGTCTATCTTTCGGGCAAACACCTGACCTTAAATCAAAGTTTATTTCTGCTGAAGAACATAGAAAAAACTATCGTTTTGAGGAAGCAATAGCAATATACCAACAACTCCTTGAAATAAGTAATGATGATATATTTAACAGAACATTAGAATCCAGAATTGCAAATTGCGAGAACGGACTTAAAATGCTTGAGTATGCTGCCCGTCCAAAAGTATTGAGCGCTGTAGATGTGCCTGTTAAAGACTTTTTTTTGTATTATCCGGATATTCCTGACAGCACTTGGATTCTTGTTCCTTATATACTCAACAAAAATATTGGCAACTATCCAATAAATAACGTCATGAGACTGGCACCCAACAATGATGTTATGTATTTTTCCGTTCAAGGAAAAGACGGTAAATGGGATATTTTTTCTTCACGGCTCATCGATAATGTAAAATGGTCAAGTCCTGAACCTGTAAACACCTTAAACTCCCAGGAAGATGAAATCCTGCCTTACTTAAGTAAAGACAGTAAAAAACTCTACTTTTCTTCTAACGGACTAGCAGGGATGGGTGGATTTGACATATATGTAAGTTATTGGGATGAAAAGCGCAATATGTGGGATACTCCTCAAAACCTCGGATTCCCTTATTCGTCTCCAGCCGATGATTATCTTTATGTAGAGACTGATGGAGGGGATTATGCTGTTTTTGCCTCTAACAGAAATTGTGCTTCTTCTGATTCTATCACTATTTATATTCTTTCATTTGAGGCCAATCCTGTCAGAAGTCCTGTGCAATCTGTAGAAGAAGCAGCAAAAATAGCTTCTTTAAACAACAGTTCATATTTAAAAGCTAACCATCACGGAACTCCTTCAGACACATTGAAAAAGGATACTGAAACAAACGAATATACCAGAATGATTAAAGATGCCCGACAGTTGCAGAAAGAGATTGATGAAAATATTCGGACGATTAATTCAAACAGAGCGTTGCTTGCAACCTTGAACAACGAAGACGACAAAAATTATCTGATAAAGAAAATTGGTGAAGACGAAATGATCCTGCTGGAAAAACAGTCAAAGCTCATGAGTGCAAATAAGGCAATACAGCAAAAGGAAATGGATTTCTTAAATAAAGGCGTTATCATACCGAGAGAGGAAGAAATATGGGATAAACCGTTAATAATCAACAATCGAGCCGAACAGTTTGAGGTGAAGTTATCACATTATGGAAAACTTCCATATATCGAGATTGTTGAGCCAGTGAAGCCGGTAGATCTCTCATTCAAAACAAGTGGCAATTTTGTTATGATCGAAAATGAACAAGAGATACCTGAAGAACTTTTTTATACTATCCAACTTTTTATGCTTTCGGCAAAAGCTGATTCAGCATCTTTCAAGGGAATATCGCCCATATTTGAAACTAAAACACAAACTGGTAAATTTAACTACACTGCAGGCCGATTCTATTCTTATAAAGAATTAAGTGATGCCTTACAAAAGCTTAAATCAATGGGATTCAGAGATGTTTTGCCTATTGCATATTATAAGGGAAAGATTATCAGTATAAAAAACGCAAGACTTCTTGAAGATAAAATAACAACAAATGCTTCATACCAAATCAAAATTACTGCATTTTCCGATGGAATACCACAGTATGTTCTTGAGCTTATCAGAAATAATACTGAAAAAGATATTGCAATGAAATCTGTTGCTGGAAAAAGCGTTTACTACATAGGGCCTTTTGACGGCAAGAGTGAAGCAGATACACTCGTGTCAATATTGAAAGAAGTGACAGGTGAAGAAATAAGTGTTGAAGCTATTGAAAAAAAGTAAAATTTAGTATCTTTGCAGCCCCTCGCACTGCGAGGCTTTTTGAATAAGCAATAGACCCAAACAATGGTGAGGTGGGTGAGTGGCTTAAACCAGCAGTTTGCTAAACTGCCGAACTCGTAAGGGTTCCGGGGGTTCGAATCCCCCCCTCACCGCCAAAGAACAAAAAGCTAAGCCCTTAAGAACAAAGCAAAAATAAAAAATCGCCTAATTTTGGGCGATTTTTTATTTTTTCTTGTCAAATTAATAAAATATTCTGATTTTTGGACAAAATTTGACCAATGGCGAACTTAAACAAATGTACAACATTTGGAGAACACCTTAGAACACTTCGACAAAAGGCTGGTCTCACACTTAAAGAAGTTGCAAAAAGTATCGAAATTGACACATCACTTCTTGCAAAAATTGAACGGAATGAGAGACGACCAACTAAACTCCTTATTATTAACATCTCTGACTATTTCAATGTGGATGCAAAAGAACTTATTAATGAATTTTTAAGTGACCAGATAGCATACAAGATATTGGATGAAGAAGCAGACTTGAATGTTTTGAAAGTGGCAGAAAAGAAAATTAAATATAGAATTACAAAACATTAATAAATGGCAGAATTTTTATCAATAAAAGAAGCAAGCCAATGGGCTACCAAATATTTAGAGAAGAATGTAACTACTTCAAATATTTCTTATTTAATTCAATACGGCAGAATTAGAAAAATTGGTGATAATGGTTCAACTAAAGTTGTGAAAGAAGATTTACTGGAATATTTCAAAGACCAAAAAAAATCACGACAAGAAGAATGGAAAGAACAGCTCGGAAAAGACTTGAACTGGGCATTATCCTTCGAACAGTACAAGGAAGCCGAGACCACAAAGCATGTTCACAGGCTGCATCCATATAAGGGGAAATTTATCCCACAACTAGTTGAATACTTCTTAGACAATCATATTGATAAATTTAAAAAAGAAATTTATTTCAAGCCAGATGACATTGTTTTAGACCCGTTTTCAGGGAGTGGAACAACAATGGTTCAAGCTTGTGAATTGGGGATTCACGCTTTAGGGATTGATGTTTCTGCATTTAACGCAATGATTGGAAATTGTAAAGTTATTAAATACAATTTTGATGAAATTCAAACTGAAATAAATAGAATCTCAGAAGCATTAAACAAATTTATTGCAGATTCGAATGCTGTAGAATTTGAAGAAAAATTGCTCCAGGAACTATATTCTTTTAACAATAAATATTTTCCCGTACCTGAATATAAATATAAAGTTAAAAGAAATGAGATTGATGAGAAGACCTATGGAGCAGCAAAGGAAAAAGAGTTTTTGCCTATTTATAACAAACTGGTAACAGAATACAAGATTAAGCTTCGTCAAGAAAAAGAAGATTCATTTCTCGATAAGTGGTATTCACAACATATTCGCAATGAAATTGATTTTGTTTATAATGAAATCAAAAAAATTCAGAATTCAGAAACAAAAGAAATAATGTGCTTAATTCTAAGTAGGACTGCAAGAAGTTGCAGGGCTACTACTCATGCTGATTTAGCTACATTATTGGAACCCATTACAACTACATATTACTGCAGTAAACACGGTAAAATATGTAAACCATTATTTTCAATAATGAAATGGTGGAACACGTATTCAAAAGACACACTATCAAGACTTAAGCAATACGACAAACTCAAAAAAAATACATTTCATACTTGTTTAACAGGTGATAGCAGAAATATTGATATCATTGAGCAACTTAGCAGCACTAATCCTGAATTTGCTAAGTTAATTGTCAAACAAAAAATTAAAGGAATCTTTTCATCGCCTCCATATGTTGGTCTGATAGATTATCATGAGCAACATGCATATGCCTATGATTTATTTGGATTTGAAAGAAAGGATGAACTTGAAATTGGCCCACTATACAAGGGACAGGGTACAGAAGCAAAACAAAGCTATATACAAGGAATTTCAGACGTTTTGAATAATTGTAAAAAATATCTTGCAGATGATTATGATATTTTTTTAGTAGCTAACGATAAATACAATATGTATCCTACAATTGCAGAGAAATCTGGAATGAAAATCGTTAATCAATTTAAAAGACCTGTTCTAAACAGAACAGAGAAAGATAAAGGAGCTTATTCTGAGATAATATTTCACTTAAAAAACAATAAATGCCACTAACTAATCAGCAAAAAGAAAAAATATCAATAGAAGTAATTAAAACATTAGTGACCAGGTTTGAAAGTTTTCCGGAAGATGCTTCAAATAATCGTAATGCACCTTTTCACGAAGCGTTTCTTAATGCTTTTTCAGACAAGCTTGATAATAAAGTATCTGATATTCCGTTTTTTATTAGTCTCAGTAGCTGGCTTCACGGTTTAAACACAACACTTGGTCAAACTTTTTTTGAAAATGTAGCACATCACCTATGCAGTGGTGAAAAAAGAGAATATACATCCAAAAAATTAGGCAATTTGCAAATACTTCAAACTCAAAAAAATAATATTAATACTATTATAACAAATTTAAGTAATTCTACTGTGCCCCCAAATTTGGATAATGAAAATAGCTTAATTTTTAAGAATGATAGTGATGACTCATCAGAGTTAGTAAACGCTATTGATTTTTCAGCAGATGTTTTCATTGAAGACAACAATTCTATTACTGCAATTGAAATAAAGTCTGTTAAACCCAATTCGGGTGAAATGCGCGGAGAAAAACAAAAAATTCTTGAAGGAAAAGCTGCATTGTACAGAAAATTTCCAGGTAAACAAATAAACTTCTTCATTGGTTTTCCATTTGATCCTACTGTAAATCCGGCCAGAGAGTCTGTCACCAGTTTTAATAAAACAAGGTTCTTGGATTCAATTATTAATATGACAAAATATTTTGCGCCAAATGAAACATTAGTTGCTAGCGAATTATGGAATATACTTTCAGAACAGCAAAATACAATGGAAGATATTTTAGCAATTATAAATTCAATTTCTACCACCTCATTCCTGGATAAATTTCAACTTTTATGTGACAATACAAAAAGGTTGACTACTGAGTATAGAAATCAGCTGGCAGAATGGAACTTAATCTCAGAAATTGAATTAATTGACAATAACGATTTAATTATTCAAGCTATTGACAGCGACAGAGCATTAATACGAACATTCAACAAAACCGCATTTGACAATAAAGGAAATTATAATTCAGAGAGATATTCAACTTTGGAGAAATATATAAATACAAATCATAGTTAATTTTTATAACATTGTTATAAGAAGCTTTTTATTAAAAATTTTGTAATATTATTTATACTATTTATCTTTGCAACCCCTTAAAGAAAGGTCTGTTCTTATAGTTTTATGAGTTAATCGGGGTGTGGCGCAGTTGGCTAGCGCACCTGCTTTGGGAGCAGGGGGTCCTCCGTTCGAGTCGGAGTACCCCGACAAAAAGCCTGCAAAAACATTTGCAGGCTTTTTTGTTAACGGTATCTGGATAAATGACTAATTTTGCTCAACTTGAACTTTTACAAAAATGACCTGGTACAGGAAAAATATCATAATAATCCTCTTTATCTTTCTGTCAATTAACAGTTTTTCGAAGGAGGTAAACAGAATTATTTCACTTGCACCCTCCATCACCAACATGATCTATCTATTAGAAGCACAAGATAAACTCGTCGGATGCACAAACTATTGCCTTGAAGGTGTAAAGGATGGGAAGAATATAGTAGCCAATGCCATAGACGTAAATGTTGAAAAGGTATTTCTTTTGAAACCCGATATAGTTTTCACGGCAGGTCTGACTAAACCCTCCACTGTTGAAGCATTGAGAAAACTGAATATCAATATCCAGATATTTCAAAGTGCCAAAACATATGATGAAATATGCGAGCAGTTTATCACAATAGCCAGGTATACTGGTAAGGAACAGCTTGCAAAAAAAATAATTACAGCGCAAAAAAATAGACTTGACAGTATTAAACAATCCATTCCAAAAGGGAAAAAACCCAAAATATTCATTGAACTGGGAGCAAAACCACTTTTTACTGCAGTGCCCAATACTTTTATGGATGACTTCATAACTCAGGCAGGAGGTGTAAATATCGCTACAGATATAAATACCGGTGCAATAACTCGTGAAAATGTAATATTGAAAGATCCGGACGCTATTGTAATTGTAACCATGGGAATAGTGGGCGAAGAAGAAAAAGAGGTGTGGAAAAGATATAAGCAACTTTCTGCTGCCAGGAAAGGGAAAATATTCACAATTGACCCCTACAAGTCTTGCGGCCCAAATCCCGTAACTTTTGTAGACGTTGTTGAGGAACTTGTTACAAAACTTTACAAATGAACAGTTCTAAGTATATTAAATGGGGACTTTGGCTTATTACATTTGTGCTGATTGCAGCAATGACAGTAATATACTCTCTTGCAAAAGGAGAGATCGATATTCCTTTGTCAAAAATCTACGACATTCTAATTAATCGAAATAGCGATCTTGAATATACAGTTTTAAAGGAAATTAGACTGCCTAGAATTATTCTCGGACTTTCTGTAGGCGGAGCATTAAGCCTCGCCGGTGTAATACTACAAGGAATATATCGTAATCCTCTGGTTGAACCGTATACTTTAGGGATTTCAGGTGGAGCTGCCCTTGGAGTTGCATTCGCAATAGTCGCCGGTTTTAATTTCTCTATTGGGTCTCTTATGCTTCCTGCATCTGGTTTCATTGGCGCTTTAATTACCGTCTTTCTTGTCTATATTTTAAGTGTTAGAAAAGGTAAAATTCACACTCAAAATATGCTCCTGATTGGTGTAATGGTCAGTTTTATAGCCTCTTCAGCAATTATGTTTATTATGGCAACAACTACCAACGAAAATCTGCATAATATAGTCTTTTGGGTAATGGGTTCTCTAGATGAAACAAACAAGGATTTAATAAAGGTGGCTGTAATAGTTTCTATTCTTTGCCTTTTAATCTCCTATATTTTTATTGATCCTCTCAATGCTCTACGACTAGGAGAAGATAAAGCACGTCACTTGGGTATTAATACAGATCTCTCAATTAAACTCCTGTTTATTATCTCCTCTCTTCTTACAGGCATGTGTGTCTCAATAGCCGGTGTTATAGGTTTTGTTGGATTGATAATACCTCAATTCATGAGGCTTATTGTTGGCTCTGATTTCAGAATATTACTAATCAGCTCATTTCTTACTGGAGGAGGATTTATAGTTTTTTGCGATACCATTGCACGTACAATTGTTGCTCCTAATGAATTGCCGGTAGGAGTTATCACCGGTATTATTGGCGGAATATCTTTTATTGCTATATTGATTAATCTCGGCAAAAGCACGAAACATATATGATCTCTTAAGAAAATGGATAACTTTTTTGTGATAGATAATATTTCGTGTGGATACGGAAACAAATTCAAAATATCTGAAATAAGTATCAGCGTGAATCAAGGAAACTTTCTTGGAATCATTGGCCCTAATGGATCCGGAAAAACAACACTCTTCAGAGCAATAACTGGAGACTTGAAGATAGAAAGTGGCACAATCAGATTAAATGGGAAGAACCTTAAAAAATTCTCCCAGAAAGAAAGAGCTCAAAATATAGCAATCGTAACTCAGGATATTGAAAGTCCTGACATAACAGTCGAAGATTATGTGTTAATGGGAAGATTGCCTTTTCACAAGGGCTATCAGTTTTTTGAAAGCAAGGAGGATATGAGAATAGCCGAGAAATATATGACAATGACAGCTGTTCATAAAATGAAAAGCAAATATCTCTCTCAACTAAGTGGTGGAGAGAGACAAATGGTTGCGATTACAAGGGCACTTGTACAGGAACCCAAACTTCTTTTGCTTGATGAACCGACATCTCATCTTGATATTGCCCTGCAAGTCCAAATTCTGAATCTTGTTCAACAGCTTAATGCAGAATTGGGATTGACCGTTATGATGATTATTCACGATCTAAATCTGGCCGGAGAGTATTGTGACGAACTTATTATGATGAGTAATGGTAAAATAAAGGATAAAGGTTCACCTGAGAAAGTGCTTACTTATTCAAATATTGAAGATGTATATGGTACCGTTGTATTTACTCAGCCCAATCCGTTATCAGGAAGACCTGCAATTTTTCTGGTCTCAAAAAGAATACTTAATAGTATAAACAGCATTAAATGAGAGTCGATATTTATATTAACCCTGAATTCAGTTTACTGACACGTTTTGTTGAAGAACTGCCGGATAACTTTGATAATATTGGAGGCATAATTCACTCTGGAAGAAATCAAATCCGCATGGTAGAAACAAATGGGGAAAAACTCGTTATAAAATATTTCAAAAAAATCACGCTTTTCAACAAATTTATATATGGAAATGTGCGAAAAAGCAAAGCTAAAAGATCTTTTGAAAATTCAGCAACTCTCTTGAAAAATGGGATAGGAACTCCGAAACCAGTTGCATATATTGATACTTTCAGTCATCTTCTTCTTAAGAAAAGTTTTTATGTCTGCCTGTATACAGATTACACAGATATAAAAAATTTACTTGGTCTACCACTATCTGAGGCCGAAAACGGAATAAGAGCTTTTGCACGACTTTCGGGAAAGATGCATTATTCAGGAATCTTTCATGGAGATTTTAATACAAGCAATGTCCTCTTCAAGGTAATTGATGGAAATTATGATTTCTGCCTGATTGACAATAACAGAATGAAATTTAAGAGATTCACATTAAAGTCAGGCGCAAAGAACTTCAAAAGAATGAGGCTTTCTGTTGAGCAAACGGCCATTGTTGGAAGTGAGTATTCAAGAATGTATGGATACAGTGAGAGACTTTTTGTTATAAAAATGCTTTGGTATAGATCACTTTTCGTATTTAGAGAAAATTTTAAAGTTAAAATCAAAAAAATGTTTCATAAAATACTTAAGAAATAAGTAAATTGCTAAGAGCAGCTTTTTAAATATAAATTATTATTAACTTTGAAACCAAAAATCGTGAAAGCTGCCATGGTACTTGGATGATCTTAATTACAATATGTTATCATTTCACATATTGGTATAATTTTAACCTAATATTAACCCAAAATATATTCTAAAAGTGAAAAAATTACTTGTTCTAACGTTTTTATCCATTTGGATAATCTCCCCACAAGCGTTTGCTCAAGGGCAACAAAAGTTTACTCTTGAAGGGAAAATTACTCTTTATGGTACAGAGGAACCTATCCCTTATGCGAACGTGCTCATAAAAGAGCTAAATGTATGGGGCACCTCTGACGTCAACGGTGTATTCAAAGTTACCGGAATAATACCTGGAACTTATACACTTGAATCCAGTTGCCTTGGTTATCAAAAAGTCTCTTTACCCATTACTGTTACAAGAAATATAAAGGACTTTAAGATTCAACTAAAGGAAGAGAATCTTACTCTGGAAGATGTTGTAGTAACTGCTACAGTAGGTAGTTCCTTAAATTCATCCTCCAGAATTGAAAAAAGTGCCATAGAACACGTTCAAGCTTCCAGTCTGGCAGGAATAATGCAACTAGTGCCCGGCAATGTGACAGTCAATCCAGATCTCACCAATGCCAATGGCGTAACAATCAGAACGATAGGTAAGGTTACTACAGGTACCGGCGGGGACATTAACGGAAATAACCAGAGAGGTGTAGGACTTATGATTAATGGTGCCAGAATTTCTTCAGATGCAAAAATTGCAAAAACCGGATCAACAAATCTCACAGAACAAATTGATTATCGTAATTTCTCAACCGAAAATATTGAGTCTGTAGAAGTACTAAAAGGAGTGCTTTCTGCCGAATACGGAGATGTTACTTCCGGAGCAATCATCGTCAAAACTAAAACAGGTTATACTCCTTATGAAGTAAGAGTAAAGACAGATCCACACACAAAGGCATTTGCATTTGGAAAAGGATTTTCTCTTGGGAAAAAAGCTGGAACTCTTAATATTGATGCCGACTATGCCAGAGCTTTTTCCGATTGGGCATCACCAGTAAAAATATTCGACAGAACCACATTAAATTTAACATACTCAAACATTTTTAATACTTCCAAGACTCCATTGAAGTTTAATGCAAGTGTAAGTGGTTTTATCTCTGGCAACAATGTCAAGGCAGATCCTGATGTATCCTCTCTTGACTTTTCAAAATACCGTAATAATAATCTGACCCTGTCACTTTATGGAAGCTGGATGCTTAACAAATCCTGGATTTCTTCTCTTGATTACAATCTATCCGGTTCCTATGAGAAGGACACAGAACATGAATATGTGGTAAGTACACAACTTCCATTGCCATCTACCATAACAAAAACAGAGGGAATTACTCTTGGATATTTTACAAGTACTACAGACCCTCGTGACAGGAGAGCTGAAGATATTCCTATATACATGAATGCCAAAGTTACCGGCAATCTCAACAAAAGATTTAGTGGGGACATCCTTTCAAAAACAAAAATTGGATTTGAAGTAAGTACCAAAGGTAATGAAGGACGTGGCGAGTATTATACAAGTAATCCTCCTCAATATTTCAGAGAGAGAAAATACTCCGATATACCTTATATGACAGACCTGAACATTTTCCTTGAAGAGAAACTTACAGTACCTATTGGTAAAACTTCATTTGAACTGAGTGCAGGTGGCCGTTTCACTAAAATGTTCATCGAGGGATATGATTATAATCCCACAATAGATCCTCGTTTTAATGCCAAGTACAAATTAATCGATAATAGGAAAAAAGATGGGTTCATAAGATCACTTGCACTTCGTGGTGGATGGGGTATAATGCAAAAATTGCCTTCAATATCCATACTTTATCCTGCTCCAAGTTACCTTGACAACTGTCTTTTCCAATATAGAAATACTACAACCGGCGAGTCTCTCGCTGTTATCCAGACAAGCGTAATTGACGAGAAACTTTCCTATAATCTGAAACCGGCAAAGACAAGGAATGCAGAGTTTGGTATTGACTTAAACCTGCTTGGCATAGATGCCCAAATCACTTACTTTAATGAACATTTGACCGACGGTATTTCCTCAAACCATTTTTATGTACCTCAAACATATGACTACTACAATACAGTTACAAGTCTTACAGCATCGCCTAAATTTGAGAATGGAAGAGTTTGGGTTAAAAATGCACAGGGCATATATGAGCAACTTGGCTATAAGACCAATACCGAGTACAAGTCTTATTCGAGACCAGACAATCGAGCCAAATCAAATAAATGGGGTATAGAATATGATATTAATTTCGGTAAGATTAGTGCCTTAAACACCTCTGTTATTGTAAATGGATCCTATATAAGAACAGAGAATAGCTATGATGGTCTTTACTATTCTTATAGCAACTCCTCTGACCCAATCGTTCCTTCTCAAAAATTAGAGTATGTTGGCATATGGGGTGGTGATGATATTATGACTAATGGTACTGGCAGTGAGAGATTTTCAACCAATATCAGCCTCATTACTCACATTCCTTCAATTAGAATGATTATTTCTTTTGTTACACAATGTATTTGGGTATACAATACTTGGAATCTTTTTGACGAAGGGAACATATATTCAATTGATGCAAATGGTAATCGTGTTTTTGGAGACTACAGCAATAAGAACAACACTGTCATCCTTTATCGTGATCCTCTGTATTACATGGATTTTGCCGGAAATGTCAAACCATTCAGTGACTATTACACTACAACTGATCCAAATTTGAAGACACGACTTGGAATGCTGAGGAAAGCCACAGATTTAAGTTATTATTTTAATAAACAGGGTTATAAGCCATTTTTCATGGCAAATATCCGAGTTACCAAGGAAATAGGCAAACTTGCCTCACTATCCTTCTATGCCAATAACTTCACAAATTCAACACCAATAATGAAAGACAAGGCAAGACCTAATGCGGTCGGAACAAGAGTAAATCCAAATATATATTTCGGTGCTGAATTAAAATTAACCTTCTAATTGACAATTGACATGAAAAATATAAAAACTCTTATACTCCTGATTGCATCCGGCATATATGTCAGCGGATGTATGAAAGATCTGAAAAACGATGATTTTTCTGATGATGCAATCAGCTCAACAATAACATTGACTGTGAAGATGCCTACAGGATATAATTATCCGACAGAAGGGCTTCCTGTATATTTCGTTGATCCAAGTTCAGGCCTTAAATTCTGTGATACTACAGATGCTGCCGGTGTGGCAACCATAAGAGTTCCTCACGGTGCTTATGTTGCAACTACTGAAACCAAACACAGTGCCTCTGGTGGAATTGTTTATATTTTTAACGGAACTTCCGAAAAAATAAGAGTAACACCAAAGGATCCGAAAAATGTTTCATCAACACTCAATCTCAATGTTTCCAAAGCCGGTCAGATTGTGATAAAAGAGTTCTACTACGGTGGATGTATGAATCCTGCCACAGGAAAGAGTTATTCAAATGATAAGTATTTTATTCTTTACAATAACTCTGGAGAGGTTGCCTACCTCGACTCACTGTGTTTAGGTGTTGTAGATCCATATAACGCTCCTACAAGTGGTAAAGTTTCTAACTGGGTAAAGCCTGGCACAACAGAGCTTAGAGATTCCGTTCCAGTAACTACTATGGCATGGATGTTCCCTGGCACCGGCACATCACATCCACTTCAGCCTGGAGAACAGGTGGTTGTCTCACTAAATGCAATAGATCATACTACCGCTTGTGCGACTTCTGTCAATTTAGGGAAACCTGGCTACTGGGCTGCTTATGATCCTGTACTCACCACACTGCAAACTACACCAAATGCCGGAGTTAATCTTTTGGTAGGATATTGGAAGGTTGGAACTTCAAAAGCTTGGACTATTTCTGCACTTAGTCCTGCAATAATTCTATATACCATGGGCGGAAAAACTCCCGAACGATTTGTGGCAGACACATATACCTGGAATCCTGGATATGCAACTAACAGAAACTTTGACTGTTTGATGGTGGACAAGAATCTTGTAATTGACGGCTTAGAGTGTTTCCGTGAATCAACAGATTCCAAGAGATTAAGGCCGGAAATTGACAATGGATATACCAAGACTGATGGCTCCGGCCAAGGACAGAGCGTTCATCGCAAAATAGATGCTCAAGCTACAATAGCTGCAGGAGGCAGAATTGTATATATGGACACAAATAACTCGTCCAACGATTTTGAAAAGAGGGCAACAGCCTCCCTGGTTGGTGTAAATTAAACTAAAGAAGATGAAAAATAAATTAATATATACATTAGCAATTGTGGCCATCGCTTTTAATTCAGAAACGCTTTTGGCACAGAAAAACAAGGTATCGGACAAATGCCTGTATTACTTTGACAAGTTGGAAAAGAGTGCACCATGGATAGTATCTGAAAATGGTGCAGGACTTGTTTTCAATTCTGCACAGAATTTCTCCTCTTTTGGAGCTTTTTACGGTTATGAAAACGGAGATTACAAAAATTACTATGACCCTTCTGAATATAACACTTTTGGAATTTCAACAAAATCATATGTTAAAGCTAAAGGGGTATATTACTTTGGTGAACTTATTTATGATTACGGAATAAAACAAAATCAGGGATGGTTGGGGACAATCTATCCAAATACAACCAATAATCCCATTGTTGACTCAATCCCAGGAAAAGTACTCAGAGAAGATTATTACCTAAATGCAAAGATTGGTTATCCTCTTTCAGATCAACTCTCTATCGGCTTGGGAGTAAATTATCATACTGCAACTGCAGCAAAGAGAACAGATGGTAGGAATAAAAATACTCTTTCCAGTTTTAACATATCTCCAGGAGTTGTTTTTAGCAAAGGAATACTTAATATCGGCTTTAATTTATCATATAAACATGATGTAGAGAGAGTCGAATATGAATATCTTGGTGATGAAACAGGCAAGGCCATCTATTATATGGAAGGGCTGTTTTTCTACACCAAAACAGGCATTACTAATTCAACTACTCTTAATAGAGGATATTTTAAAGATTCCTTCGGAGGTGCACTGCAAGTTGAATTGAGAAAGAATAACGTAAAATTCTTCAATCAAATTAAAGTAGACTATAATAACGAAGATGATTTTGAGGATAAAAACCTTTTGAAAAGATATGCTTATACTGACGGATTAAAGTACGACTATTCAGGAACTCTGTCTATAATTACAAAAGCTGTTGATCACTATCTGAAGATTGACTTTACAAATGACCAGCAATTCAGTTACAACGTCACCACCAATTATGAACTAGTTCCAAATGAGATTAATACATGGAATTACTTTGAATATGGCAAGACTCTCAGATATATGGTTGACGACACAAGATACGGGGCTGAATATAAGGGATATCTAAAGCGTCAGGATGGCTGCAAGTGGAATTTTTCATGGATTTTCACATTAGGTGCTAATTACAATAAAGTAAAAAAGGATTATAAAATCTATCCTGCCAGCTACCATCAAGATTATGAAAACACTACAGTATACGCAGATATATTGAAAAACTTTAGAATCAGAGATATAGCTCTGATAGATGTAGATGTTGCAGGAAGTTATGTCAATGGGGATGGGACAATGCTTGAAGAGAATAAACCGATCACAGAAGGAACTCTGTTGCTAAATAATTCACTTCTCAAACACGACTTTGCATACAGAACAGCAGACAGAGCAAAAATTGGCGGAGGAATCAAGTACACTCATATACTTAATGCAACAAAGGGTGTGACTGCCTTTTGCAAGGCTTCATACACATATCAATATTTAATTGATGACGGTGGACTTGACAATGTCCTCGATGGAGTTCTGCCTGGAACATGTAAATCGTTTGTAAATGTAAGCATCGGACTTAATTTCTAATACTTATCTTATAATAAATGAAGAGGCTGTCTAAAAAATAGGCAGCCTCTTTGTTTATCAGGCACTGCTGTTTTTTAACACCCTCTTTAATTTAATTTCAACTTGAAATCAAACTTTCCCGCCAAAATTTTTCATAAACTGCACCCTTTCAAACTCCCTCGGATTTTCTATATTAGAATAATTCAACATCCCTCTAAAATCCCTGATGCTGTTAAAACCATGTTTTTCCATAAATAAAAGTATTTCCTGGTTTACGTCAGAAATAGCCTCTGCACCTCTTTTGTAAAGAGCAGTACACATCTGCACAGCTGAAGCCCCAGCAAGAATTTGTTTAATCGCTGTTTCTCCGGTATGAATTCCTGTACTTGCGGCAAGATCTATCCCGGGAACAAGTGCAGATGCAATTCCCATCCATCGTAGTTCTCGTAAAGACTCTGACTCATTTGAAAACGCATCAGCAGGAATAATTTTTAGTTTGCTAATATCTATGTCTGGAGAATAAAACCTGTTAAACATCACTACTCCCTTTGCACCATAAGCCTTAAGATTATAGACAAAGCCAGGGAGATTCGTTACATATCCTGCAATTTTCACAGCAACAGGAATCTTAATCATCCTTGTAACATTCCCCACAACCTCAAGATACTCCTTTTCAATATCTGTAGAAGTTTTATGTACATTCAAAGGTAAAGAATAGATATTAAGTTCAAGACCATCAACGCCTGTTTGTTCTATCTCTTTGGCATAGGATACCCACTCACCTTTTGAGTAACAGCTTATACTCGCAATAACAGGAGTAGAAATCCTCGACTTGATCTCTTTAAGAAGATTCAAATATTTCTCAATTGAATATTGACGAATGTAATGATGCAGATAATCTGCAGACTCAGGATAATCGTTGCTGCGAGATTTAAGAAAGTCTGCCTCGTTGACAATCTGCTCTTCAAAGAGAGATTTAACAACAATTGCTCCTACTCCCGCCCTTTCAAAAGATTCAATTTTGTCCAACTGCGTAGTCAAACCTGAACTCGCTGCAATAACAGGTGACCTCAAAGACAACCCCATATAATTTACTGAAATATTTTCCATAATTTTCAGATTTAAATTGTTTCCAAAACTTTTCTAAGACTGACCTTTTCTGCGACAGTATTTCTTAGTTTAGAAATTTCAATTCTCTCCTGCTCCATCGAGTCTCGATACCGAAGGGTTACTGTATTATCTTCCAGACTCTGGTGATCTACTGTTATACAGAATGGCGTACCAATTGCATCCTGGCGGCGGTAACGTCTCCCTATACTGTCCTTCTCGTCATATTGACAACTGAAATCAAATTTCAGATCGTTCATAATTTCCTTCGCCATTTCAGGTAATCCGTCTTTTTTAATCAAAGGCAAAACTGCAATTTTAACCGGTGCAAGAAATGCGGGAAATCTCAAAACAACTCTCTCCTCACCATCCTCAAGCTTCTCCTCACTATAACATGACGAATAAATAGCAAGAAATGCCCGGTCAAGTCCAATTGATGTTTCAATTACATAAGGCACAAAACTTTCACCTGTCTCTGGGTCAAAGTACTGAATTTTTTTCCCTGAATATTTTTGATGCTGACTCAAATCAAAGTCTGTACGTGAATGGATGCCTTCAAGTTCCTTGAAACCAAAAGGAAAATTAAATTCAATATCTGTGGCCGCATTTGCGTAATGAGCCAGTTTTTCGTGATCATGAAAACGATATTTATCTTCTCCTAAACCAGTCGCTTTATGCCATTTAAGACGTTTTTCCTTCCAGAATTTAAACCACTCCAATTCTTCCCCCGGTCGAACAAAAAATTGCATCTCCATCTGTTCAAACTCCCTCATTCTGAAAATAAACTGTCTTGCCACAATTTCGTTTCTGAAAGCTTTGCCTGTTTGAGCAATTCCAAAGGGAATCTTAAGCCTCGAGGTCTTTTGAACATTGAGAAAATTTACAAAAATACCCTGAGCCGTCTCTGGTCTAAGATAAATAACGTTAGTGTCATCATTCACATTCCCAAGTTGAGTAGAAAACATTAAATTAAATTGACGAACATCTGTCCAGTTTTTTGTCCCTGAAACAGGACAAACGATTTCACAATCAAGTATTAGCTGTTTGAGAGCGACTAGATCATTGGCTCTTAGCGCATCGTTCATCCTTTTGGATACTTCATCAATTTTAGTCCTGTGTCTTAGCATATTCGGATTGGTTGATATAAACTTTGACTCATCAAAAGATTCTCCAAATTTCTTTCGACCCTTCTCTACTTCCTTCTCTATTTTTTCTTCAAGCTTGGCAATATAATCTTCCAAAAGGGTATCTGCACGATATCTTTTTTTTGAATCCTTATTGTCAATTAATGGATCATTAAAAGCTCCTATGTGTCCAGATGCCTCCCAGATTTTTGGATGCATAAATATCGCAGAATCTATTCCAACAATGTTTTCATTGAGGCGAACCATCGCACTCCACCAGTAATTTCTGATATTATTCTTAAGTTCAATACCAAGAGGACCATAATCATAAACAGCACTCAATCCATCATAAATTTCACTTGACTGAAAAATAAATCCATACTCTTTGGCATGAGCTACAAGGCTCTTAAATAAATCCTCTTGTGTCATCTTGTTAATTTGTCAATTTTGTAACTTACAAAATTAGTGCAATTTTAGGATTTTTAATAATTTTGAAACTTCTTTGAAATTTTATACCTCATGAAAAGACTTATTCTTTTATTATTAGCCATCCTTTCTATCAACTTAATTGATGCTCAAACTTCTACAACGACATGGACATTTTCTCAAAAAGACAATGGAGATGGTACTATTGATTTAATTTTTAAGGCAGAAGTTGCACCGCCATGGTATATCTACAGCAGTACCCCTGTTCCCAAAGGCCCTATGCCCACAAAATTTGAGGTTAATGAGATGAAAGGATTTGAGATTGTAGGTTCAATGAGAGATAGTGAAGAAGGCGAAACCAAGTTTGACAAGGCGTTCAAAGTAGATGTAAAGGTCTTTCATGACACTGCAACATTTATTCAGACAATCAGAAAGCTTACAGATTCAACAATTGTTGTAAGCGGACTCCTGTCATGGCAAACATGTAATGGAAAGGAGTGTCTGATAGATGAAACTGACGTTAAATTTGAGATAAAAGGGGTAGAACCATCTCCAGAGCCCCCTGTAAAAAGCAATGATGAAAGCATTTGGATGTTTCTTTTAATTGCATTTGCTGCTGGACTTGGGGGAGTTTTTACTCCATGCGTATTCCCTATGATTCCTATGACTGTGGGATTTTTCATTAGTGGTTCCGGTAATCGAAAAACAGGTATAATTAAAGGAATAACTTTTGGACTTTCGGTAACGCTTATATATACACTTGTAGGGCTTATTGTAGCTGCATTTCAAAGTACTGACACAACAGATGTCCTTGGAACTCACTGGATTCCTAATGCACTTTTTGCCCTCCTTTTTATCATTTTTGCCATCTCATTTTTAGGGGCATTTGAAATAACCTTGCCGGGCGGTCTTGCTAATAAAGCTGATGCAAACGCTGATAAAGGTGGAATTATTGCCTCATTTTTTGTGGCTCTCGCTATGGTTATCGTCTCTTTTTCCTGCACAGGACCATTTGTGGGATCTATACTAGCAGCTGCTGTATCAAGTGGAGTTACTCTTAAGCCGATACTCGGGATGTTTGTGTTTGGACTTGCTTTTTCCCTGCCATTTGTAGTATTCTCTTTTTCCCCTGCTTTAATGAAAAAGATGCCTAAATCTGGAGGTTGGTTAAATATGGTTAAAGTTATATTCGCTTTTATTTTGCTTGCCTTTAGCATGAAATATCTCTCAGCTGTGGATGCCTGGTTTGGATGGGGAATAATTTCAAGGCCACTGGTGATATCAGTATGGATTGTTATTGCAGCTCTGCTGGGATTTTATCTGCTCGGTAAGATAAAAACTCCGCATGATTCAGAAGTTACACATGTAGGTGCAGGAAGAATGATTTCTGCAATTATCTCCTTCACTTTTGCAATTTTCTTAATTCCCGGACTTCTGGGTGCTCCACTGACTTACTTGTCTGCTTTACTTCCTCCTCCAAGTGCAAATACATTTACAATATATGCCTCTACTGCTCGAAATGAATCTTTTCAGGCTTTTACAAAAGAACATGATGTTAATATTGGCGGGAGTGGCCCATGTGAACCTGTAAAATACGCAGATACTGAACATCCGGCGCCATATGGATTAACTGCCTATTATGACATATCTCAGGCTATCGAATGCTCTAAAAGTTTAAAAAAACCAGTATTGCTTGCATTTAAGTCAGCAACATGCAGTGGTTGCAAACTTATGGAAGCAACTGTATGGAGCGATCCAGAAGTCCAAAAAATTCTCAGAGAAGATCTTGTTCTTGCCACTCTGTACATTGACAATAAAACTGAACTTCCTAAAGAAGAACAAGTCGTATCAAAAATTGATGGGAAAGTCAAAAATACACTTGGCAGAAAAATAAGGGACTATCAAGTGTCACATTTTGGAGTTGCATCACAACCTTATTACGTAATTGTAGATCAAAATGAAATTTCTCTTGTTCAGCCTATAGGCGAATGCTCTAAAGAGGAATTCCTGAGTTTTCTCAAAAATGGGGTTGAAAAATACAGATCAAATAACCTCAAATAACTGATCTAAAGGCTTTCTAACTTTTTTGAGAAATTGATGCCTATCTTGAGGTGATCTATAACCGACTGCTCCTATACATGCAGCAGTAAGGCCTTTCTGTCTGAGTTCCAAAATATCATCAAATTGAGATTTGTCAAAACCCTCCATAGGACAAATGTCAATATGCTGTTCAGAGGCAGCACAAATAAGTGCTCCAAGCGCTATATAAGCCTGCTTTGCTGTCCAGTTTGAAAGTTGCTCCGGAGTCATCGCCCCTATCATACCGTTAAGCATATCTCTGTATGTATCAGAACTGCCCTCGGGATAATTATTAATTTCGGCACTTAGTCTCAAAAATGATTCGACTTTATCGGGCCCATATTCTGTGAAGTTTGCAAAAATAAAGAGATGCGAGGCTTCAGTAATTGCGGGTTGTCCAAAAGCAGCCTCACTAAGCTTTTTTCTAATCTCAGGGTCTTCTACAATAAGTGCTTTATATGGTTGTAATCCGTATGAAGACGGTATCAAACTCACTGCCTGTTTCAAATACTCTATTTGCTCTTCATTTAGCTTTTTATCTGTATCAAATCGCTTTGTTGCATAACGCCACTGTAATCCTTCTATAATATTCATTTCTCAATTTTTTTAGTCTTTTGTTAATTTAATAATACATAAAACAAACAAATCTGATATTGGTTCTATAGCGGTTAAATTTCATGACAAAACAGTCTCAATTCAGACTTGTCAGGGCAACTCTCAACAAGTTCTCTTATTGTTTTATTTAAGACAGGATGAATATAATGGGGAGAAATATCAAGAACCGGTAAAAGAACGAATCTTCTTAAATGAGCAAAAGGGTGAGGAATTATAAGCCGCGCTTGATCAAGCACTCTATCACCAAAAAAAATTATATCTATATCTATAACCCGGGATTCATAATCAGAAGCATTACTCTTTCTCACTCTCCCGAGCTCTTTTTCGATAATATTTAATTCATCCAGCAACTCGATTGGAGACAAATCCGTTTCAAGCAGCATTGCAATATTAAGAAACCAGACCGTTGAATTAAAACCCCATGGCTCACTCTCGTAAATCTGAGAAATTTTAGGAGTTTTATAAATACAATCACCAATTCTATCAATTGCACTTCTTAAGTATTTCAATCTGTCTCCTTTATTACTGCCAAGTGACAGTATTACTTTTTCCATCTTTTAAAGAAAACCTAATTCGAGTTGAGCTTCCTGACTCATTCTACTTTTGTCCCAAGGTGGATCAAAAACCAATTCAATAGCGACATCGGTAACAGAAGGAACATCCATTACAGCATCATGAATGTCTTGTAGAAGATCATCCATTATAGGACAATTGGGAGCAGTAAGCGTCATCTTTATAAAAACCTTACCATTGTCATCGACTTTTAAATCATAAATCAATCCAAGGTCATAAACGTTGACAGGTATCTCAGGATCATATACCTGTTTGAGTGCTAATACAATATTCTTTTCAACTGAAGTGTCTGCCATAGTAAAAATCATTTATTGGCCGAAAAGGCGAGTGCATATAGTTTAATTTGCTTTATCATAGATACCAAACCATTGGACCGTGTTGGTGAAAGGTTGTCCTGCAGACCAATCTCTTTAATAAAATTAAGATCCGCATCCAGAATTTCTTGTGGCGTTCTTCCAGAAAAAACTCTTATCAGAAGAGATATAATTCCCTTAGTAATAATAGCATCACTATCTGCTGTGAAATAAATTTTTCCATCTACATAATCAGCTGCCAGCCAAACTTTTGATTGGCAACCTCTTATTAAGTTTTCATCTATTTTTTTCTTCTCATCTATTAAGGGAAGTGACTTGCCAAGTTCAATCAAGTACTCATATTTATCCAACCAGTCAGTAAAGACAGAAAATTCATCAATTATTTGTTGTTCAACCTCTTTAATTGTCATTTGCCATGCGATTTTATGTTATTCTATTAAGACAACATTCTTATTGCTTTTTGCAATGATTCGATAAAATAATCGACTTCTTCAAGAGTGTTGTAAATTGTCAAAGACGCTCTTAACATTCCGGATACACCAAAATGATCCATTAATGGCTCTGAACACATCATACCCGATCTCAAGGCTATTCCCATTTTATCCATCAGCATAGCCATATCAGTTGGATGAATTCCGGGCACATTGAACGAAAAAAGCGGAACTTTGCTGTCAGATGTACCGTATATTATGAGAGATCCAACAGAAGAAAGACCATTCATCATCCTCTCAACCAACTGTCTTTCATGTTCCTTAACAAATTCTGAGTCGATATTATTAATAAATCTTATTGCTTCCCCGAGACCCGCAGCACCTATAAAGTTGGGAGTACCTGCCTCAAATTTTAAAGGGAGCTCGGCATAAGTTGTCTTTTCAAATGACACTCTGCCCACCATATCTCCACCGCCCATCCAGGGCGGTATTGCATTTAAAAAATCTTTTTTGCCGTACAATATTCCTATGCCTGTTGGTCCAAAAAGCTTATGACCGGAAAATACATAAAAGTCACAGTCAAGCTTCTGTACATCTACATTTAAATGAATAATACCCTGAGCTCCGTCGAGAAGCACGGGAACCCCTGCCTTATGGCAGATTTCAATTAAAGTACTTACTGGATTAACTACACCTAAAACGTTTGAAACGTGAGCAACCGATGCTATCTTGACCTTTCCATCAATCAGGAGAGAATCCAATTGTTCCATCCTCCAGCAGCCGTAATCATCAATAGGAAGGACTCTTAATTCTGCCCCCTGCCTCTCACAAGCCATTTGCCACGGAACAATATTTGAATGATGTTCGCCCTCAGTAATCAAAACAGCATCACCCTTGCCAATAAACGCCTGAGAAAATGAGTTGGCGACAAGATTGACTGAGGCTGTTGTACCTGAAGTAAAGATAATTTCCTCTCTCGATCCCGCATTGATAAATTTACGAATCTCTTCCCTTGAATTTTCATATATTTCAGTAGATCTTGCACTGAGTTCATGCACAGCTCTGTGAATATTACCATTAATGCCTGAATTCATTCTGTTGACAAGTTCAATAACAGAACGAGGCTTCTGAGAGGTAGCTCCATTATCAAAATAAACCAGTGGTTTTCCATTGACACTCTGCTCCAGAGCAGGAAAATTTCTTCTTATATCCAATACATCCTTGATCAACTCCATGACAATCTTTTGGTGCAAAAATAGTAAACAAAGTTTCGATTTATCTTTTAAAAAACATAATTTTGCCCTAAATGTTTACTGAGACGAAATGTTTGACTACATAAAAGGGATAGTTGTTGAGTTAAATCCGACTGAAGTTGTGATTGAAACAAATAATTTTGGCTATAGAATTCTTATCTCTCTCCAGACATTTTCTCAATTGACTCCAGATAAAGAAAGCAAACTTTATTTATATCATCACGTAAGAGAAGACAATGAACTGCTTTACGGCTTTTTTGACAAAGAGGAACGTTATATATTCTCCTTACTTATAAATGTTACAGGCGTTGGTCCAAATACTGCCAAACTGATGCTTTCGTCTCTTTCTACTGAAGAACTTAGAAATGCGATCATTAGCGAGGATGTCAATAAAATTAAAAGTGTAAAAGGGATTGGATTAAAAACAGCTCAGAAAATAGTAATCGACTTAAAAGATAAAATCATTAAAGGAACTCCTTCAGGAAAATCCGGAGCTATTTCGGTGAGTCCTGTCTCCCAAATTCGTGAAGAGGCATCAAGTGCTCTTGTTCTTTTAGGTTTCCCTAAACAGAATGTCGAAAAAGTGATAGACTTGATATTAAAAGAAAATCCTGACCACAAACTTGAAACACTTATAAAAGAAGCATTGAAAAGAGTTTAATCTTTTTGTACATTTGTCACTAATAAACAACAATAAAAGACAATTATGAACATTCCTGCAAATCTTAAGTACAGTAAAGACCACGAATGGGTTAAAGTTGACGGTAATATTGCCACAGTAGGTATTACCGATTTTGCACAAAGTCAGCTTGGAGACGTAGTTTTCGTAGATATCCAGACAGAAGGCGAAACACTTGATGCATTTGAGGTTTTCGGAGCCATAGAGGCAGTTAAAACAGTAGCAGACGCATTGATGCCTGTTTCCGGCAAAATAATTGAGATAAATCCTGAACTGGAAGATGCTCCTGAACTTGTAAACACAGATCCATACGGCAAAGGATGGATGGTTAAGATTGAAATTTCTGACCCATCCGAACTTGACTCTCTTCTCGATGCCGAAGCTTACAAGGCAATTTTGTAGTCAGAATTACCGCAATATGAAACCCACAGTGAATATCTCTGTGGGTTTTTGTTATATTTACACCTGTTAAACAATTAATACGTAGGATTAATGAAACACAGTTTCGGAAGCGATAATCATTCAGGAGCGGCACCTGAAATAATGAAAGCAATAATTGATGCAAATGAAGGTTTCTCAGTGGCTTACGGAGATGATGAAACCACAGCCAATGCAATTAAGATTTTCAAAGAAAAGCTTGGTGAAAATGCTGAGCCATTTTTCGTATTTAATGGAACAGGAGCTAATGTTACCGCATTAAAAACGCTTACACAATCACACAATTCAATTCTCTGCCCGGACACCGCTCATATTAATGTAGACGAATGTGGCGCTCCTGAAAAGGCAACAGGCTGCAAACTTGTTCCACTTCATTCAACTGACGGAAAAATATATCCTGAGGATGTAAGAAAAGAGCTGGTAAATTTTGGAGTTCAACATCACTCACAAGTCAAAGTCTTATCAATTTCACAACCAACAGAGTTAGGAACACTTTACACTCCTGGGGAGATACAGTCTCTTGCTGATTTGATGCATTCACATGACTGTTTTTTGCACATGGATGGATCAAGAATATCTAATGCAGCCGCTGCGCTGGAATTACCTATCAAATCCATCACCGCAGATCTTGGTGTGGATGCTCTTTCCTTTGGAGGCACTAAAAATGGTCTTTTAATAGGTGAAGCCGTAGTTTTCTTCAAAAAAACTTTTGCTGAAGATTTTCCTTTTGTGCGTAAGCAAAATACTCAATTATATTCAAAAAACCGATTTATAGCTGCACAGTTTATTGCTTATCTGAAAGATGATCTAAACTTAAGACTTGCAAGACATTCCAATGAAATGGCAAAATATCTTGAATATAAATTACAAGGCATCGATGAAGTTAAAATCAGCAGGCCAGTAATGACAAATGCAGTCTTTGCAATTATTCCTGAATTTTTATCTGATGATCTCATGTCAAGACACAATTTCAGCATCTGGAATGAGGCTACTAACGAAGTCAGATGGATGTGCTCATTCAACACTGCCAAAGAAGATGTTGACAACTTTGTAAGTGATATTAAAAAATCTATATTAAAATTTAAAGTTTAATCAAAAAAATGTAATACTATTAAATACATGGAAGTAACTAGAACATTCGATTTATTGGAGAGGTTGGTTACACTTTATCCAAAAGATGACATATTCAGCAGAAAACACAATGGTATCTGGATAAACTGTTCTTCTCAAGAATACAAGGAGAAATCGCATATTTTAGCATATGCTTTTCTTGCACTTGGTCTTAAACCATTTGACAAAGTAATAACAATATGCAACAATCGTCAAGAATGGAATTTCATAGATATGGGGCTTTCTCTTGCACATCTTGTTCACGTCCCTGTCTATCCCACACTGGGCACTGATGAATATCAGCATATATTCAAACATAGTGATGCTACGATTATTATAGTCGGGAATGAATCGATTTATAAAAGAATAAGTCCTGTAATTTCATCAATGGATACACCTCCGGATGTCTATTCAATAGATGAAGTACCGGGCATAAAAAATCTTTCTGAACTATATACGCTTGGCACAAATAATTCCCAGAAATACTATTCACAAATAGAAGAAAACAAAAGGACTATTGATGAAAATGATCTGGCAACAATTATCTATACTTCAGGGACAACCGGTACTCCAAAAGGAGTAATGCTTTCACATAAAAATTTGGTTTTCACATTTATTGGTTCAGCAGTACAACAGATAAGGGATCATAATCATAAGATGCTTAGCTTTTTACCCCTTTGCCATGTATATGAAAGAAGCATGAATTATGATTATCAGTATCTCGGCATAAGTACTTATTATGCAGAGAGCTTAGGGACAATCGCCTCCGATCTTGCTGATTGTCACGCAGATGGTTTTTGCGCTGTACCGAGAGTTCTTGAAGTCATGTACAGTAAGTTCGAATCTGCAGGGAAAGATCTTAAAGGTGTTGCAAAACTTGTATATCAATGGGCCTTTAACATTGCAAATAAATATGATTATACCAAGAATGGATTTTTATACAAAACTATGTATGGTTTGGCAGACAAACTTGTTTACAGCAAATGGCGAGAAAAGTTAGGTGGTAAAGAGATGCTTGTCGTTTCAGGCGGATCAGCCATTCAGGAAAAGATTGTACGACTCTTCACAGCTGCAAAAATGTATATATTTGAAGGCTACGGCATGACAGAAACATCCCCTATAATCGCCGTAAATAATCCAAAAGAGATGATTATCAAAATAGGGACTGTTGGTAAACCTACTGTAGGTACAGATTTGAAAATCGCTGAAGATGGAGAGATTTTAACCAGAGGGCCACATGTTATGCTTGGCTACTACAAAGACCCCGAATACACAAAAAGTGTCATTGACGAAGAAGGTTTCTTTCATACTGGAGATATCGGAACAATGGTAGATGGAATATTTTTAAAAATTACTGATAGAAAAAAGGAAATATTCAAATTATCTTCAGGGAAATATATTGCACCTCAAGTGATAGAGACGATGTTGACTGAATCATCATATATTGAAAATTGTATGGTCGTTGGAGAAAATCAAAAATTTGCTACTGCAATAATTGTCCCAAATTTTGAAAATCTCAGATCTTGGGCAGTAAAAAACAAAATATCCTTTTCGACCAATGAAGAGTTGATTAATAGCAGTGAAGTTAAACAAAAAATGAACCAGGAGATTGATATGATTAACAAAAGATTGTCAGACTATGAACAGATAAAAAGAGCCAGAATGGTTAATGATGAATGGAC